>OHYB01000708.1_pt1 | contig 15247 bp, 8 predicted proteins | sample 1580181 | NCBI WGS metagenome assembly OHYB01 (sample SAMEA3882510, study PRJEB24775) | human gut metagenome | biome: human-associated habitat; feature: intestine environment; material: feces | place: Netherlands | collected 2009/2010
GCGCCCAATACTTCTCCATGGAATCCACATCTGCCGCAGGAATACCACCATGCAGATGTCCATCAATGTCCTGCAAATCTTCCGGGGTGGAGCTGTCAATGTAACGGGGAATATTCAGGTTATACTCGTTTTTCTCCTTAATCTCTTCTATATCCCTGGACATCTCCAGCCGTCTGGCCGCCTCTGCCTTGCTTATCTCCAGATAATGCAGGGACAGACCAATCTGCAGGCTAATCACATAGAAGAACGGGAAATCCTCCTGGTCAATGTCACAGGCCAGAAGTCCATACTGCTTCTCCCCGGAAAAGAGAAGAAAGACCATAAACTGGTGGCGCTCTTCATCCTCCATCAGATCACAGATTCCGTTTTCCTTCATGACCAGAGGTCTCTCGTAAGCCGCCTTGGTAACGATCCTGCCATTCTCATAGCTGGCAGCAAGATGAAGGTTATAAGGGCAGGTCCACTTCCGTTTGCCATCGTAAACAATCGGTTCATCCAGGAGAAAAAGATGCGTGCATCTTGTATGAAGCTCCCGCATTTTCTCCATAATTTCCTTCAGAAAAGCCTGCTCGTCATCCATGCAGTCGTTTAAATCCCGGGCAAGAACCGGAATAAACCAGGATTTCCTCTGAAAACTGATCAGCTCCAGCTTCATTCCGGCAATGGTCTTATTCAGCCTGTGCACCTGGGCACCAAGCCCCATGGGTGTCTCTTTCTTCGAAACATCCTCTGACACACAGCCGCAGGACTCTCTTTTTACAAAAGAAACCGGCACGCGTCTGGATACCGCTTCTTTTCCGGGATCTTTTCCATCCAAGCGGTTCACCAGATCGTAGACTGCCATTTTACCCATAAGCTCTCCGTCCTGCTGAATTGTAGTAAGGGGCGGTTCCATCCCGGATGCACGCTCACAGTCATCAAATCCGGTAATCATAATATCCTTGCCAACCACAAGCCCACGCTTCTCGCAGACACGATAGCCGGCAAAAGCCATCTCATCATTGGCAAACACAATGGCCTGGGCATCCGGGTTGCTATCCAGAAGACGTTCCACCTGTTTGTCCACAAACTCGGAATAGTCCCCCTGGGCAATCATTCCATGGGTTACAGGAAGCCCGTATTTCTTCATGGTTTCCAGATAAGCTTCCTTACGCTCAATGGCATCTGTGTTATGCTCCGGTCCTGCCACGAACAGGATCCTGGACAGATGATGCTCTTCCACCAGATGGGAAATGACCATCGCGATACCGCCTTTGTTGTCACAGATCAAGGAGTGACAATTGGGCACATCCACGATTTCCGTAAGAAAAACCGTGGTGATCCCGTTATATTTCCGGGCAAATTCATTGGGATCATCCTCACGCAGCTGGATTCCCAGTGTTCCATAATTAATGATCAGACCATCCAGTCCGCCGATCAGGCTGTAGTCATGTATGGTATTAAATTGATAGTCATAGGAATTTTTCTGTTTGCTGCCCAGGACATCTTCGAAAAAGTCCTTAGTCCGGGTTCCCAGAAAAAAACAGACATTTACGTCCAGCTCTGCCGCTGCCTCAGAAATCCCCTTGATATGCTCTTTTGGAAAATAGGTATGCACTCCTCCGATGAGGACTCCAAGATTATACCTCTTTTTTTCTTCCATCTTCACACCTCTTGCTGCAAAAATTTGATATTTTTTCTTTTTCCTTCATATCGCACTTTATCTGTTCCTACGTTCTTTTCGTCTATTATAACAATGTTTCCTATAGCATGTAAAGCCGCTTTTGTGAATTTTCGCTAAATATGTGAATATTTGAGCCCTTCATTGCAGTGCAGATTTTTTTCTGGTATACTTTAGGCATCAAGCGCACATCTGCAAATTAAAGCAGTAAAGAATTGGACTTTATCGGTTATAGAGGGAACCGTTTCAATCGTCCCGGAGCGTATTAAAGAAGACTTTCTGCAAAGTGCGGCATGCAGCTTGCAGGAACAATTTTCCAAACACACTCTGGCGCCTGATAGGAAGGATAAAAAAATGGCTATTAACCCCATGAAATTACTTGAACTTAAGAACCTGTGGAGCGCTTTTACAAGGCGTCACCCGAAATTTCCACAATTTGTTTCCGCCGTGCAGCGGGCCGGCATTTCCGAAGGAACCGTGATCGAGGTTCAGATCACCACACCGGACGGCAGAACTTTCACTTCCAACCTGAAGGTACAGCCGGAAGACATCGAGGCTGTGAAAAGTCTACAGAATTACCAGTGAATATTTAGTTAAATTTCATCTGGATTTTACAATATTTTTGCACAAAAAAATTGTACTTTTAACGAAAATATTGTATAATATACCTTAAAGTATTACTATTCACAGACTCATTGCTATGAATAGTAACCTTAAAGAAATGAAAGTGAGGGTTCACCATGAAACAGAACAGTATGTTAGCAATGATTCTGGCAGGCGGCCGTGGCAGCCGTCTTCACGATCTTACCAACAAAGTGGCTAAACCGGCAGTTTCCTACGGCGGTAAATACCGTATCATTGATTTCCCCCTCAGTAACTGTGCCAACAGTGGCATCGATGTAGTAGGCGTACTGACACAATATGAGTCAGTTGAGCTGAACAGTTATGTTGCAGCTGGCGGACGCTGGGGACTGGATTCCAAGGACAGCGGTGTATATGTACTTCCGCCTCGTGAGAAAGCAGACACCGGACTCGACGTATATCGCGGAACAGCCGACGCGATTTCCCAGAACATTGATTTTATAGATCAGTATGATCCGGAATACCTTCTGGTACTTTCCGGTGACCACATTTATAAAATGAATTATGACAAGATGCTTGCCTTCCATAAAGAGAGACAGGCAGATGCTACTATCGCCGTTATCGAGGTTCCCCTTAAGGAAGCCAGCCGTTTCGGTATTATGAACACTGACGGCGAGACAGACCGTATCACCGAGTTTGTTGAGAAGCCGCCGGTACCTGAGAGCAATCTTGCCTCTATGGGTATCTATATTTTTAACTGGAAGCTTCTTCGTAAGCTGCTTCTTGCAGATATGAAGAACCCGGATTCCAACCATGACTTTGGCAAGGACATCATCCCTACTCTTCTTGGCGATGAGAAACGTCTTTTCGCTTACCGCTTCAAGGGCTACTGGAAGGATGTTGGAACCATAGATTCTCTCTGGGAGGCAAATATGGATCTTCTCAGCCCGGATAATGAGCTGGATTTAAGCGACCTTACCTGGAAAATTTACACCGAAGATGTAACCGCACTTCCGCAGTATATTGGCACAGAGGCCAGGATCCAGAATGCTTACATAACCCAGGGCTGTGTAATTGAAGGCGAGGTTACCAATTCCGTAATCTTTACCGGAGCTAAGGTGAGACCAGGTGCAAAGGTAATTGACAGCGTACTTATGCCAGGTGCTATTGTGGAAGATGGTGCTGCCGTAATACGTGCCCTTGTTGCCAATGGCGTAAACATCGGCAAGGGTGCTCTTGTAGGAAGTGCTGACAGTGAGCACATCGAGCTGATCGCGAAACGAGTAAAGGGGGCCGAATAATATGTATAAAGCATTTGGAATTGTAAACTCATCATCCAGAAACATCCGTGTAGAGGGACTTGAGGACTACCGTCCAATCGGAGCTTTCTCATTCCTGGGCAGATACCGTATGGTCGACTTCCCGATTTCCAACCTGAGCAACAGCGGCATTGACCGCATCCAGATCTACGTGAAAGAGAAACCACGGACTCTGGTTTCCCATATCAGCACCGGACGTCATTATAACATTAACTCAAAGAGCGGACGGCTGCAGATTCTTTTCACTGACAGCGACCAGAGAAACAATATCTATAACACCGATATTGCTTCCTATTACGAAAATATGGAATGCATCGAAGAAATGCATCATCCGTATGTGGTAATCACACCAGATTACATGGTTTATACTGCTGATTTTTCCAAGCTGATCGAACAGCATATCCAGTCTGAGGCTGACATTACCCTGCTTTATCACGCAGTAGACAATGCGAAGGATGCTTATCTGAACTGTAATATCCTGAATCTGAATAAGCAAAAGGGTGTGCTCTCCATTGAGCCAAACCACGGAAATGCCAAAAACCGCAATATTTTCATGGACACCTACATTATGAAGAAGGATCTGTTTATCGAGCTGATCCGCAAGGCAAAGGCAATTTCTTCAGCCTTTACTCTTGCAGACATTATCAATGAGCTGCATGATGAGCTGGATGTAAGAGGAGTTTCCCACCGCGGCTTCTTCGCTTCCATCACAGATTTCCAGAGCTATTACAATGCCAATATGGATCTGATCGATATCAAGGCTGCACAGACACTTTTCGATCCGGAATGGCCAATTTATACCCGTACCAATGATTCCTGTCCGACTCACTATTATAAAACCGCCCAGATTCGCAACTCTGTCGTTTCCAACGGCTGTCAGGTGGAGGGAACCATTGAGAATTCCATTCTCGGTCGTGGCTGCATTATTCACAAGGATGCCGTGATCAAAAACAGTGTGATTCTTTCCGGTGCTGAAATCGGTGAGGGCGTACATGTAGAGAATCAGGTAGTAGACAAGATGGTCAAAATCCTTCATGTGAAGGAGGTTGTCTCAGATCCGGCACTTCCTGGATACATTAAGAGAAGAGATATTCTGTAAATATTGCATTCCTGAACCTGTTTGGAAAATCAAACGCACTTAGGAAATAACAAAAGTCCCGAGCGGTTTTGCCCGCCGGGACTTTCTTTTTATATTCTTACCTGCTCCAGCATTTCCTCTACCCTGCCCGGTATACTGGTACCGGCAGTAACAAGCTTCAGCTGCACTCCAGGCAGCTCCGGGAATCTCAGAGCCTCTACTCTTCCGCACATTTCCTTCTGGATTTCGGAAAGCTCCTCTTCCGTAGCCTTAAAAAATACTGTCACAAAATCATCGCCGGAATATCTGAGCACATCGCCTTTGCCAGCCGCAGCATCCCGAAGCACACCAGCCACCTGGCGAAGCACATCATCTCCAGCCTGATGTCCGAAATTCTCGTTAATTCTTTTAAAGTTCTTAATATCTGCAAACATAAGAGCTGCTGCATTGTCCATCTTGCTCAGCTTCTCCACATAATAGCGTTTATTATAAACTCCGGTTACCGGGTCTATATAAACCTTCTCCTTATGAATCCTTACAGATGACAAGATCTCATCTTTGGAATACCCATCAGGCATAAAATCACCATCTATCCTGGAAGCCATCTCCAGACAGCAGGGTTTCCCGTCAATCTCTACATACATGGATACCACCTGATATGGATCATCCCCTGCAACCTCAAGCTTTGTCATGCGCTTCTTGGTCTGCATGCTGAGTCTGGAAATACAGTTGCTGCATTTTTCCAGACAATTCCATATGTCTGAGCAGGCAGTTTCACTCTCCCACATTTTTCCGTCTTTTTCTATATGAATAACCTTATTCGTTATAGGATCTACATATCGAACCAGATCATAGGAGATCTGCAGGTACTGAAGCAAAAGCCATGCTTCCGTTCCATCTGTAGAGAAGCCGCATTTCTTAAATCGGTCATAAAAACTGGAAAATTCTGCGCTGCGGTCTTTTTCCAGGACTTTCAAACCTTCCTCCCGGACGTTTTCCATAACCATATAGTCATCCGTAATATCTGTCAGCTTTCCAACAACGCCTGTATAGCCTTTTTCAGCACCATCAGTCCAGATTACCCTGCATTTGCACCGGTAGTGGCAGGGATTTTTTCCATCTGTGAGAAAAAGATTGCTTGTCACGTCCGGCGTTTCCCGGGTGGCCTGGGTAATCTTCCGGATAAGCCGTTTCAGGGATTGCTCCTCCACAAGGTCTTTCAGCACACCGCTCTGCAACGGGGAAAATGAAGGTTCTGTAATCCCGCTTCGTTTACAGCCAGCCTGGTTAAAAGTGAGTAGCGGCGGTGAAATGGTATAAGTAAAAACAATATTTCTGCTGCCCTCTGCCAGAAAATTATAGCGCATTCTCTCAAATTCCAGCTGCTGCACAATTTTCTCTGAGGAATCCATCTCAAAATCGTGAAATCTGCTGGCAATATCAGAAAGATCTGTCTGTTCATACCTTTCCTTAGATTTATAGCCCATTTTTTTCTTTAGGGAAGAAGAAATATCCAGAAGGCACTCCAACATCAACGGATTAAATGCACCACACTGTCCTGCCAGTATCATCTCGATGGCCTTTTCATGGGAATAAGCATCTTTATAGCATCTCTCACTGGTCAATGCGTCATATACGTCAGCTAACGCCACAACCTGTGCTGAAACAGGGATTTCTTCCCCTTTTAATCCATCCGGGTATCCGCCCCCATCGTAGCGCTCATGATGCCAGCGGCAGATCTCGTATGCAGTCTTGACAAGAGGCTCCTCCTTCTGGTCAAGTGGCAGTTCTGACAGCATATTGGCTCCTGCCATGGAATGTCCCTTTATTACTGCAAATTCTTCGGCTGTAAGTCTGCCTGGCTTATTCAGGATTTCATCCGGAATACTGATCTTGCCAATGTCATGAAGCGCAGAGGCTGTGGTAATCATCCGGATCTGCTCCTTGCTCAGGGCATATCTGTTATTTTCCTTCTGAACCAGCTGGCGAAGCAGCATTTCTGTAATTGTCTGAATGTGCAGCACATGAAGTCCGCTCTCCCCATTGCGGAACTCCACTATATGAGAGAGGATATTGATCATCAGCTTGCTGCTTTTTTCTCTCTCGTAAATCTGATTAGAAACAATACTGGTCATTCGGCGCTGCTTAGCTCCCAGAAGTATGGCATTGGCCGAACGGCGTAATACCATATTTGCATCAAAGGGCTTTTCGATAAAATCAGTAGCGCCCAGATCATACCCACGTTTTATGTAAATAGGTGAATTTTCTGACGAAATAATCACAACTGGAATAGCATCAATCCAGTGTTCTTTATTCATATAAGAAAGAACCTCGAAACCATCCATGTGGGGCATAACAATATCCAAAAGAAGCAGGGAAATCTCCTCGGCATGCCTCTGAAGGCAGTCAACTGCCTGCACACCGTCGTTCGCCTGTATGATATCATATTCCTCTTCCAGAATTGCAGCTAAAAGTTCGCGGTTCATTTCTGAATCATCCGCTATAAGAATCTTTTGTTTAGTTATAACTTCACTCATTTTATAATTTCCCTCGCTGGTGCAGGTACCCCCCCCCCACGCCAGTTTCCGTTTTACTGTTAAGCTGACAGCTTTTATAATATGGGTGCTATCATGTCCTGATATTTCTGTCGTTTCATGTGAATTTTTCTTCGGTCTGAAATTCTTAAAATTTGTTTTGGAAATTTCAACAGAACTGTCAAGATTTAATTATCGCAGTGCAGGTATCAGAAAGCTATCGTTCGCGGACTGGTCAATAGCTGCCTAAGTTCTTTCTGATCCTAACTTTACCTATATGAGTTTAACAGTCCGCCGCATGAATGTCAACCATCTATAACTTTTTTTGTCCAGAGGATTTACACAGCTTTGAAATACCGTTACAATAGTTGTATTTGAAATATACTGATCACTGTTACCAGGAGGTTTTTTATGGAGATTACAAGACCTGATTATTATAAAGAGTTTTCCTGTATTGCAGGTGCCTGTCCCGACACCTGCTGTGCCGGCTGGCAGATCGTCATTGACGACAAAAGCCTGAAAAAATATAAGCGTGTGAAGGGTACTTTCCGGAATCGCCTTCATAATGATATTGACTGGAAGGAGAAGGTTTTCCGTCAGTATGAGAAGCGGTGTGCATTTTTAAATGAGGACAGCCTTTGCGACATCTACAGCGAGGTTGGAAAACGAATGCTTTGCGACACCTGTCGGAAATATCCGCGGCACATCGAAGAATTTGAAGGTCTGCGGGAATATTCCCTGTCTCTTTCCTGTCCGGAGGCAGCCAGGATTCTGCTTGGCAGAAGGGAAAAGGTAACCTTCCAGACAGCGGAGGTTCCCTCCCCGGAAGAAACTTATGATGATTTTGACTATATGCTTTTCACTGCCCTTGAAGATACCAGGGAATACTTTCTTGAGGTGCTGCAGAACCGGCAGATTCCCATGCGGCTTCGTATGTGGAAGACACTGGCTGCAGCCAGTGATTTCCAGCGCTGCGTAGACCGGAATCAACTTTTCAAATGGGAAGAGATCCGGGAGCGCCATAAAGCCTCCGGATATGGCGAAGCCTTTACCTCCAAGGTGCAGAAGCACATGAATACAAAGGATGCGCCAGATGAACTTCTGAAGGCCATGTGGAAGGCGGTTATTCCCAAAATGGAGGTTCTCAGACCGGGCTGGCAGGAATTTCTGAAGAAAAATTTACAGTCGCTTTATGGCAGCGCAGAGTCTTCCGGTGTCTTCCCCGATTCCGTTTACTCTCAGAACCGTGCCGATTTCGAAAAGGCTTACCCGGACTGGAATATTCAGGAAGAGCAGCTGCTTGTGTATTGGATTTACACATATTTCTGCGGTGCTGTTTACGACGGCGAAATTTTCGCAAAGGTAAAAATGGCTGTGGTCTGTACCCTGCTGATTCATGAGCTGGATATGGGCGCTTACCTGAAAAATGGACGGGTGTTCTGTCTGGAAGACCAGATAGATATTTGTTACCGTTTCTCCAGAGAGCTGGAGCATTCAGATCTGAACCTGAATGCGTTTGAAGATTTACTTGCTTCTGATAAGCTGTTTGCTCTGGAAAACATGCTGAAAATCTGTTAAAACGAAATTTACATTTGCAGCTACAAAGGAGGAATCTTGCCATGTCATTACCAGTTATCATCCGCCCGGCAGCCCCAGAGGATGCAGAGGCGCTCCTTTCCATTTATGCACCTTATGTAAAGCACACTGCAATTACCTTCGAATATGAAGTTCCCTCTGCAGAAGAATTCCAGAAGCGGATTGCACACACACTACAGCATTATCCTTATCTTGTAGCCGAACGGGAAATAAACAGCTCCGCACCAGGCATCAGGGGTGAAGGGAACTGCAGTGCATGTACTGAAATTGCAGGCTACGCCTACGCAGGACCGCTCCACGCCCGGGCAGCCTATGCCTGGTCTGTGGAAACTTCCATCTATGTAAGAGAATCCGAAAGAAAATCCGGAATCGGCAAGGCGCTTTACGCTTCTCTGGAAAAAGCGCTTGCCGCCCAGAATATGACCAACCTGAATGCCTGCATCGCCAGTCCTGTAGTGGATGACGAATATCTGAACCATAACAGCATTCAGTTTCATCAGCATCTGGGGTATTCCATGGTAGGAGAATTTCACAAATGCGCTTACAAGTTCGGGCGTTGGTACAATATGGTCTGGATGGAGAAGATCATCGCCGATCACCCTGACAGACAGCCCGATGTGATTCCCTTTGCACAGATTCCTCCAGAGATTTACTGCTGATTTTAAATGCTTAACAGATTGAAAAATACTTCAATGCTGTATGCGGACTGTTCCCCCCTTAAATAACAGCTTATTAAAACACCCGGGAGCAAATACTCCCGGGCTTTTCACTGTCTTCAATATTCTGTTTATATCTTACTCTATCGCAGTCAAAATCTCTCCCACTGCTCCCACAATCCCTTCTTCCGGATGCATTGCGGTAAGCTGGGTGAGTTTGGCGGCGTTGGAAATCTTCTTGTCCAGAATTTCCATAATGGCTACTTTCTCCATGTATGGGATTTCAGCCTGGTTGAGAAGGTTGAATACCTGGGTTTTCACATCATTCTCACGAAGCTCCGGAGCTCCCAGAGTAATGATGATTTCAGAGGTTGCAGCGGTTTCCGGAACACTTACCGCCAGGCAGCCAAGTGCTTCATCGTACTTTTTAGAAGCTTCTACCCCTGTACCTTCCACTTCTACGGTAACCTCGGTGTCCTTCACACCCCAGAACTCTACAGTCCAGGTTCTCTTCTGCGGGATCAGTTCCAGCCTGCCCGCTGCCTTGTGAATGGCGAAGCGGCCAGTGCTCCACTTCAGATCCATGTCTGTGAGAACGCACTCGTCTTTCAGGTAAGCGTTGGACTCGTTGTCGTCTTCGTAAAGCTGGAAGCTGCCGTCTGCACCGCCGTATACATGGATGGTCATAGTTTCCGGATTTCTGGCCGCTTCCTGTCCAAAGATTTCCTCAGTCATCGGCACAATGGCACCTGCTTTCGCCAGAACCGGTATGGAATGAAGGTCACGGTACATATCCATCTCTCTGTCGCCGGAGTATACCAGACCTGTGAAGAAACCCTCTGGCAGCCATACATGAGTCCTGGCTCTTCCAACGCCCTGGACAGATTTCTCCGTAACAGGCGCTACAATAAATGCGGTTCCATACTCATATTCATTCTTCACTGTGTAAGCCACCTGCTCTGCCGGATATGTGTAGTACATTGGCAGGATCAAAGGCGTGTTCTCTTTATATGCTCTGTAGTTCATGGTATACAGATACGGAAGCATCTGGTGACGAAGTCTTAAGAACTCCTTCATAACCTCACCGATCTCCATAGGGAACTGCCACGGTTCTTTTCCCATAAACTCATTTTTGCTGCTGTGCAGACGGTTAATTGGAGAAAATACGCCAAGCTGTACCCAGCGAAGTGCCAGCTCATTGTCTCGATAGCCAAGCATATGCCCGCCGATATCGTGGCTCCACCAGCCATATCCAATGTTGGAAGCTGTGCTGGTAAAATAAGGCTGGAAATTCAGGGACTCCCAGGTTACGATACTGTCGCCGGAAAATCCTACCGGATATCTGTGTGAACCAGGTCCTGCATATCTGGAAAAAGTAAGAGGACGTTTTCCATCGCGGGCATTGTCCAGGTAATGATAGTGGTTCAGCATCCACAGAGGATCCAGACCAGGGACCTTCGTGATATTGCCCTGCTGCCAGTCGATCCACCAGAAATCAACGCCTTTGTTTTCCTCTGGATGAAGCACACATTTGAAATATGCTTCCAGGAATTTGCGGCTTGTGATGTCAAAATCGATGGGAGCTTCGTGTTCGGTATCTACATCTCCCAGTTCCTTCGCCATAGCCGGATATGCTTCCTCGAAGGCGCGGATTCCACCAGCCGGATGAAGGTTTACAGAGATTTTCATTCCATGGTCATGAAGCCAGTTCATAAAACGCTCCGGATCCGGATAGTACTTTTTGTTCCAGGTATATCCAGTCCAGCCGCTGCCATATTTTGGGTCCACTTCCTCTACCAGGTGCCAGTCCATATCCAGAACACCAACAGAAAATGGGATCTTCTCTTTCTCAAAGCGGGTTACAAGCGCCTTGTAGCTGTCTTCTGTGTAAGCGTAATAACGGCTCCACCAGTTTCCAAGGGCATATCTTGGGAGCATAGGCGTTTTTCCGGTGAGACGGTAAAAATCATTCAAAGCTTCTTTGTAATCATTTCCATAAGCGAAAACATAAATGTCCACCCCATCTCCTGTGCGCACCTGAGTCCATCCGTTTTCATCCAGCACCAGAGAATGGCTGTCATCAATCTGAGAGCAGCCACTTCTGGACATAATTCCCTCCTGGAGCGGGCATTCCCCATCTACCTCATCCAAAGTTCTTGCGGTTCCGCCAAGATTGTCACCTTTTTCCCCATAATACCATACTGCACCATAGGCGTTCTGACCGCCTACTGCGTTTAAGTTCAGACTGTTTTTGGTAAAAGGTCCGCCGGCATAAGTAACATGCATTCTGTCGGTAAAAAGCTCGAAGCCTTCCCCCTTCTTTTCCACACGGAAGTCTACCGGATTAAATTTACGGTTCCATACAACCTGGGTAGGACGGTCTTCGAATTTACCGTCTTCCCTGTATTCCATTCGGATCAGGCAGGGAGTCAGCAGGGTAAAACGATATTTGTCACCCTGGATGGTGTTCTCCGGTCTGCCAACTGGTTCCATCGTCCACAGATTATTCTCAAACATATGTGTATCCTCTCAAACACTTAAGGTTTTTAGTTATTTTTTATATATGTTTTCTACTGCTTTTTCAACCAGTAAAAACTGCTGCTATACTTTTCTTTCTGCCCCTCTGATTTGCCATGGTCAACCTCCTGAATTACAGATTTTCTCCGTTTGTTTCGATAATATTTTTGTAGAAATATGCGGAATCCTTCCATATCCGCTTCTGTGTATTGTAGTCTGTATAAACAAGTCCGAATCTCTGGGAATATCCGTATGCCCACTCGAAATTGTCCATTACGGACCATGCGAAATATCCTGCCAGATCCACACCGTCCTCAGCTGCACGCTTGTAAGCGCCAAGATAACGAGCCATAAAATCTACGCGGGCCTGGTCGTGAACCTTTCCGTCCACACCTACCCAGTCATGGGAAGCCATGCCATTCTCTGTGATCATAAATGGCTTCTTATAACGCTCCTGCATAAATTTTGGCGCCCAGTACAGAACCTCCGGAGTTACCGGCCAGCCAATTGCAGTCTGTGGGAAACCATCGTAACGTGCTGCGCGGACTGCTTTTCCATCCTCACCAGCACGAACGGTTACGGCATTGTAAATATTCTGTCCCAAAAAATCAAGTGGCTGTGAAATCAGCTTCATATCGGCATCTGTTACTTTCGGGAAAAACTGTCCAAATTCTTTCAGAATATCCTCTGGATACTGTCCCAGATAAACCGGATCACAGCAAAGAGCAACGTCCCAGCTGCAGGCTCCGATGGAGTTCTCCGGGAGACTGAAGTTTGCTTTTCTTGCGGCTTCAATATCTTCCGGCTTGTTTGTTTCCGGAACATAAAGGGCTCCACATGGTGCCATACTGATCTTTACAGGCTGTTTGCTGAACTCACGAAGCGCTTCTACTGCACGTCCATGGGCTTTCAGTACGTTGTGCCAGATACGGAAATAATCGGATGGGCCAACCTTCAGGCCTGGTGCATGCTCACCGGTCTGATATCCAAGGCCAACTATGCACTGCGGCTCATTGATGGTGAAGAAATTCTTTACTCTGTCTGAGAAATGCTCTGCCACTACTTTTGCATACTCGTAAAACCAGGATGGAGAATTTGGATTCATCCAGCCGCCCTGTAAATGAAGTGCGTATGGAAGATCCCAGTGATATAAGGTAACAAATGGCTCAATTCCGTTGTCCAGAAGTTCATTGATCAGGTTGTCGTAGTATTTCAGACCTTTTTCATTGACTGTGCCTGTGCCTTCCGGCATGATGCGCGCCCAGGAAAGAGAAAAGCGGTATGCTTTCATGCCCATTTCTTTCATGATCTGAACGTCTTCTTTGTAGCGGTGATACTGGTCGCAGGCTGCATCACCTGTCTGGTTCTCATAAATGTGTCCGCCGTCTTTGCAGAAAATATCCCAGATATTCAGGCCTTTTCCGTCTTCATAAGCTGCGCCTTCTACCTGATAGGAAGCGGTTGCACCGCCCCAGATAAAATCTTTCTTAAATCCCATGGTGTAATTCCTTTCTCTATTATGTAGGGGAGAATTTTTTAAATGCGTGTTTCGATTCTCCTGATTGGTTGATCTATGTATCGTAACATTTTATGTGATCGCTCTATTTTTACTTTTGCTTAATTCTACAAACCTCTGTCTACCAGCAAAAATTACGTATCTGACGTTTTGTTGCGGATTTCGAATATTTGGAGGATTGCGGGAGCAGCGTAGCTGCGTAGCAATCCGGGTATCAAATGAGTGTCAAAAGACCTTTTGACACTCATATCATTTTATTTCTCGTAAAGCGGATGAATTTCTTTCTTATACGCATATCGTATAAACACAAAGCAAATCACTCCTGAGAACACCTCTGCAATGGGAAAGGACCACCAGCAGGCTCCAAGGCCACCTGCTTTTGACAGGATAAACGCAGCCGGGAGCAGTACTACCAGCTGGCGCAGCACAGACACTGCAAGGCTTAAAAAGCCATGTCCAAGCGCCTGAAACACAGAAGATGCAACTACAGAAAATCCTGCGATCAGAAAGCTGAGGCTGATGGTACGAAGTGCCGGGATACCGATTGCCATCATATCGTCAGAGGCACTGAAAATTCCCAGAAGACTTCCCGGAAACAGCTGGAATACAGCGAAACCAGCAAGCATAATACATACTCCGTAAATAATACTCAGCTTAATTGCTTTCGTAATACGTTTCGGTTTTCTGGCACCATAGTTGTAAGCAACAATGGGAACCATTCCATTATTCAGTCCAAACACTGGCATAAAAATAAAGCTCTGCAGCTTGAAATACACGCCAAATACCGCCGTTGCAGTAGAAGTAAAGCCCATCAGGATCTTATTCATTCCGAATGTCATAACAGAACCAACAGACGCCATAATAATAGATGGAAAGCCTACGCTGTAAATGCTGCGGATCACATCACCGGAAATCTTATATTTCACAAGAGAAATATGAAGCTCTTTATTCAGCTTCATATTCACGATCACACCTGCAATTGCTGCAATGATCTGTCCTGTAACAGTGGCAAGGGCTGCTCCTGTTACTTCCATTCTTGGAAAGCCGAATAAACCAAAAATCATGATTGGATCCAGAATAATATTGATAATAGCGCCAAGAAGCTGTGTTGCCATGGAATACACCGTCTTCCCTGTAGACTGCAGAAGCTTCTCGCAGGTCAGCTGGATAAACAGGCCGAAGGACATAATTCCGATCACTCTGACATAATCCACACCATATTCCATGATCTGTGGATCCGTAGTCTGCACCCTGAAAAAAGCAGGTGCAAAAAATCCACAAACAATTGCAAATCCAATAAAGCTGAAAATTGCAAGATAAATACCGTTATTTGCAGCACTGTTGGCATACTCCTGCTTTTTCTCCCCAAGAGAGCGCGACACCAGCGCATTGATACCAACACCAGTACCGGTTCCCACTGCGATCATCAGGTTCTGCACCGGAAACGCAAGTGAAACTGCAGTAAGTGCACTCTCACTTAATTTCGCCACAAACATACTGTCCACAATATTATAAAGTGCCTGGACAAGCATGGAAATCATCATCGGTACAGACATGGTGAGCAGAAGCTTTGCCACTGGCATCACACCCATTTTATTTTCCTGAACTTTTACTTCTTTTTCCAAAAACAATCCCCTCTCTTCTGTAATTAAACCTTTTCGTTTACGGTTCACTCCGTGACCAGTAACCCTTTTTGTTCTGTCGCCTTCTTTTTTAGAGCGTGTTTGAAAAAGATTTTCTGCAAGATATGCATCACAATTTGTAGGAAATTTTGTCCAGATGGGACGTC
>OHYB01000723.1_pt1 | contig 14989 bp, 12 predicted proteins | sample 1580181 | NCBI WGS metagenome assembly OHYB01 (sample SAMEA3882510, study PRJEB24775) | human gut metagenome | biome: human-associated habitat; feature: intestine environment; material: feces | place: Netherlands | collected 2009/2010
GGCAGCATTTTTGAAAAACTGCTGCACCGAAAAACTTTTTATTTGCCTGCGGCTCATTACTTACAACCAATTCTGAAAAATTTTTCGTTTCCACTCGCTATTTCTCCGAAACTATGCTATAATAACAACAACCGAACAGGAATCTTTCAAAGGAGGTATTCCATGGATTTTTTTACAGCAATGGTAGAACGGCATTCCGTTCGTTCCTATACGACTCAACCCATCACCGACCCTGTAAAATCACAGCTGCAAACATTTCTCAAGCAATGCAATCAGGAAAGCGGCTTGCATATGCAGTTGATATTAGATGAACCGCAGGCATTTGATGGACTGCTTGCTCACTATGGGCATTTTAAAAATGTACGAAATTATATTGCACTGGTCGGAAAAAAGAGTGACCAGCTGCCGGAACAATGCGGATATTACGGCGAAAAACTAGTGCTCTTCGCCCAGACGCTTGGGCTGCGGACATGCTGGGTCGGTGCATCCTATCGGAAACGAAAAGCTGCTTTTCAATTGGAAGACGGCGAAAAGTGCTGTTTAGTGATTGCTATCGGATACGGAGCAGAGGACGGCGTTCCGCATCGTTCAAAGCCACTGGAATCTGTGATACGAATCAAGGATGAAATGCCGCATTGGTTTGAAAAGGGTGTGCAGGCAGCATTACTTGCACCAACTGCTGTCAATCAGCAAAAATTTCTGTTTACCCTAGTGAATGACCATACGGTTCGAGCAGAAGCAGGCTGGGGATTTTATACAGAAGTGGATTTAGGAATTGTCAAGTATCATTTTGAACTGGCAGCTGGGAACCATTTTGAGTGGGCAGAATCATAATAACAAAACACCCGACCGGATAAGTACGTTTGTACCATCCGGTCGGGTGTTTTTCATGGAGGGTTCTTTTTATGGCGTTATGCTTCTGGCGGTACTGGAAGGTCTGTAATCATATTCAGTACAAACCGCATCAGGTGTGTGGTGTCGGCTTCGCTAATATTGCCATCTGCATAAACATCGGCATTCTTTAATTGGATGTCTGTCAGTGCAACGAGTTTTGCGAGATATTTGTTCAAGTAAATTGCATCTCTCAAATCTACAACGCCATCTGTGTTAATATCACCGCAAGAAATATCAGTGTCATCCATTGTGGTGGTTTCTGCGGTGGTTGTTTCTATGATTTCTGAAGTAGTTGGTTCTGTAGAAGTAGTTGTTTCCTCTGGTGCAGTGGTTTCTGCTGGTGTTGTTTCGGTAAGGGTTGTGGTTGTTTCTGTTTCTGTTGTGGTAGTCGTAGTAGTGGTGGTGGTGGTTGTATCCGGGTCTTTTTCGTATTCATAAACCAGCGATACAGAATTGAAGGTGACAGAAACATCATCGCCGGATTCGCTATTTGTGGAGGACTTCCACCAGCAACCCTGTAATTCGGCATAATCCTGTGTTGGCGTACCGGAAACTTCTTCCTTGTCAACAGTATATTTGCCATCCATCAAAATGGTGTTGTCATTTGTACCAGCACTGAACATATAGGATTTAGAAGCCCATGCTTTTGTACCATCTTCCAGCAGCAGGTCGTTGAAGGTCAACGCACCGCCGCCGCCGTACCAGTCAGCGTTGGTGCTGCAAGTAACCGTGGTGTTGATGATGACTTTTTTCAGGTGTTCCAGGTCGGTCAGCGGAATCTTCGGGAAACCGTTGCCGGACAGTTCCAAGTCTTCATACTTGTAAGTGATAGTCTTGATATCTGGTTCTTCCGGTTTTACATAAACTTCCTTGTCTGTTTTCTGGTCAGATACCACGACCTGTGCAACAGACATCGGCGGGAGTTCAACCTTGACTTGATTGCCGCTGATGTCGTTCTGAACATCAATGATGCGAATCTGGTCATCTTTCGGTGTGATGGCATAAACAACAGCACTCTGGTAATCCTTTGTTGTACCGTCCAGTGTGATGACAGCATCTTCTGTCTGGTCAGCACTCTTATTGGAGAGCACGGTTTTTACTGTGGAATCATCGCTGCCGTCAATGGAAGCATAGGAATAAGCAAGGGAAATATCGCTGGTCGAAGATTCTACCAGTGTATCACCAAAGGAAGCACCTTCTCCATCGTAGTTGGTGTAGAGGTTGATGGCAGAAGCTGCATATGGGCATTCAGACAAAGTGCCCCAGTAAGTTGCAAAGTAAACATTGTTGTCTGCAAAGCAGCCGAGAGCGTCCGCTTCTGCAATGGCAGCACTGGAGAGCTTACCGGATTCTTTTTCATTGCTCAGGTCTGCGAAGTTATATTCGGAGATGGCAATTTTTGTGCCCGGATAATACTTGTCGATGGATTCCTGTAATTTTGGCAGGAATGGGAAGTACTGTCCGAAGGTTGGTTGCAGCCAGCTGTTTTCCACATAGGAGGCATCGTACAGACTTCTTGCAGCCTGTACCCGTGAAGCTTCTGTGCTGCAATCCTGGGAGTAGAAATGCACATCTACCACATCCAACAGTCGCTTGCCGGATTCTTTTTCTGCATTTGCCATCTGTTCCAGATAATAATCCATGAACCAGCTGTAGTTGCCCTTAACAGCATCGTAATCCGAATCGGTGTAAACATTGTTGTTTTTATCGCTTGCACTGTTGCTGCCATTGATACAAGGCAGCATGCCCCAGAATGCAGGGCCGAAAACTTCTGCATTTGGGTCGATGTCCTTGACAACGCTCGCCAGTTCAATAGACTTGGAGATCAATTCCTTGCTGCTGACTTCGTTGCTGTGAAGCAGCGGATGGGTATCATTCCAAAGAACCGGTTCGTTGTCTAAGCTGTAAGCCTGTATACCCGTAGATGTGGTAGAATCGCCCAGAGTCTTGACCAGATAGTTCACATATTCATCCATGTAAACATAATTGTCTGTAATATCCGGTTCGAGTGTCAGAGCAGTGTCTTTCTTGAATTTGACTTCCTTCCAGCGGGAGGATGGAGCTGCTTCCGATTCCAGAACGGTTCCGGCTTTGTCTGCCGCAACATAGCCTGCCATTTGCAGGGTTGTCATCTTGTAAGGGATGTTGTTTTTCTGGCAGGTTGCAGACAATCTTCTGCCGGCATAGCCGCAACCGTCTGTGTCGTCACCGATGTTGGTATCGGAACTATTGTGCCAGTCTTCACCAGCGTTGGAATAGTTGGTTTCCCAGTTGTAGCCAGTCAGACGGTTACCGCCCTGCCGAACGGTGTCAACAGTAACATTTTTCAGATTGCTGCCGTCACCAGAATCATTGACCCCATAAATGTGTGGGCTGATGGCTTTCTTTTCTCCAGCCAGATTGACAGTAACCGCCATATCATAGCTGCCAGCTGCGTCTGCAGAGATTCCGCTCATGGTATTCATGGAAATCTGTGCCAGACAGGTGATGGTGAACAGACCTGCGATGAGGGCTGTCCGTTTGCGATGTTGCATGTGAAATCCTCCTTCATGAAATTTGTGATAAGAACGTGATACGCATATGTTTTTATGTTATCACTTCTTTTCACAATTGTCAAGCAGTTTGGATAAAAAAATAGAAAAATAGAAGAAAAAACTATGCAGAACATTTGAAAGGAATGAAATTTTCCAAGGATTAGAATTTTAGAAACGTGAGCAGGTTTCACAAAAAATCCGGATGTTTCAGGCGGAGATTTTCGCTTGCAATCGCCGGATATTTCTTGACAATGCAGATGCAATGTGTTATGATATTGTTTAACATCGAACAGTTCAACGATGAACAATCTCAACCAGAAAGAAGGGGTTTCAGATGAAGAAACAAGTTCCGCCGGAATCGCCGTTCCGGCTGTTTCCGCCACTGCATCAGCTTTGCACGCTGATGACTCGATACTGCAACCGTTCTCGTGGGATTCGGGAGCAGGAACAGTTGACCGGTGTACATGGCTGGCTGATTCATTTTCTCTATGACCAAACCGAACCGGTATACCAACGGGACATTGAAAAGCGGCTTTGCATCCGCCGTTCCACGGTGACAGCAACCTTAAACCGCATGGAGAAAAACGGGTTGATTGTACGGGAGTCCGTGCCGGAAGATGCTCGGCTGAAACGCATTGTCCTGACAGAAAAAGCGATTTCTCTGCACAACGATGTCGAGAAAGAGTGTCAGTTTTTTGAATCGGTGTTGACAGCAGAGATTTCCATGGAAGATTTGGAGCAGTTTCAAAAAACCTTGCAGGTGATGTGTAAAAATCTGACCGATTATGAATCCAAAGGAGGGAATTCAACATGTTAAAACGACTGGCTGGCTGTGTCCGGCAGTATAAAGGGGCTTCGCTGTTGTCGCCGCTGTTTGTTGTCCTAGAAGTTATTATGGAAGTGATCATTCCGCTGCTGATGGCAAAACTGATTGATGACGGTATTGACGGGGCAAATCAGGCGGCAATTTTAAAAACAGGCGGAATTTTAGCAGTTTGCTGTATTTTGTCGCTGTTGTTTGGCATTCTTGCCGGACACTTTGCAGCAAAGGCATCTGCTGGGTTCGCCAAGAATATCCGGCATGACTTGTTTCATGTGGTACAGGGCTTTTCCTTCTTTAACATTGACCGCTTTTCTGCGTCCAGTCTGGTGACCCGTCTGACCACAGACGTGACCAACTTACAGAATGCGTATCAAATGATTGTGCGAGTTGCTTTGCGGTCGCCGGCAATGTTGATTTTCTCGCTGGCAATGGCGATTCGGATTAGCCCGAAGCTGTCGATTATTTTTCTGATTGCGATTCCGATTTTGGGAGCATTTGTCTTTTTCCTGATGAGCAGTGTGCACCCGATTTTTGAACGGGTATTCCGCACCTACGACAAGCTGAACAATGTCGTGCAAGAAAATGTGCATGGTGTTCGAGTGGTAAAGGCATTTGTACGAGAAGATTACGAAATCAGCAAGTTTGCGAAGATTTCGCAGAAAATTTATGCAGACTTCTGCAAGGCAGAAGGCAGACTGTCATTTTCTATGCCGGGTATGCAGGTTGCTGTTTATAGCTGTATGCTGTTGCTGTCATGGTTTGGGGCAAGAATCATTGTTGGCTCTGGCGGCAGCGATTTGACCACAGGCGAACTGATGAGTCTGATGACCTATGCATTACAGATTTTGGGGGCATTGATGATGCTGTCCATGATTTTTGTCATGGTTGTCATATCTCGTGCATCGGCAGAGCGAATTGTTGAAGTGTTAGACGAACAGAGCGACTTGACCAATCCGGAACATCCGGTTTTGAAGGTTGCAGATGGCAGTGTGGACTTCTCGCACGTTTCGTTCAGCTATTCCAAGCGGATGGATAAGTGTTGCCTGAAAGACATTGACCTGCACATTCCGTCTGGTATGACTGTTGGAATTTTGGGTGGTACAGGCAGCTCGAAGAGTTCGCTGGTGCAGCTGATTCCTCGGTTGTATGATACGACCGCCGGAACGGTCAAAGTAGGCGGTGTAGATGTCAAGGATTATGATTTGGATACGCTCCGGAATGCCGTGGCAATGGTGCTGCAAAAAAATGTGCTGTTCTCCGGTACGATTAAAGAGAATTTACGCTGGGGCAATGAACAGGCAACGGATGCAGAATTGCAGGAAGCCTGTCGGCTGGCGAATGCCGATGAATTTATTGCAACATTCCCGAAAGGTTATGATACCTATCTTGAACAGGGCGGTGCAAATGTTTCTGGCGGACAGAAGCAGCGGCTTTGTATTGCCAGAGCCTTGCTGAAAAAGCCGAAGATTTTGATTCTGGACGACTCCACCAGTGCTGTGGATACGAAAACAGATGCTGGCATTCGGGCAGCTCTGAAAACCTACTTGCCGGAAACCACCAAGTTCATCATTGCACAGCGGATTTCCTCCTTACAGGATTCTGATTTGATTTTGGTGCTGGATGGCGGCGTCATCAACGGTATGGGAACACATGAGGAATTATTGCAAACAAATGCAATTTATCAGGAAATTTACGAAGAACAGACGAAGAAAGGCGGTGTAACAGAATGAGCAAATTCAAAACAGCCGCACCGACTGGAACGGCAGAAAATCCAATGGTTGTATTGAAACGGCTGCTGCGGTATTTGAAACCCTATCGCCTGCGGTTGGCAGTTGTCTTTTTGTGTATCATTTTCAGTGCGTTGGCAAGTACGATCAGTGCCACCTTTTTAAAGACGCTGATTAATGATTACATCGCACCATTGCTGTTGGAATCGCATGCGGATTACAGCGGACTGCTGTCGATGATTCTGAAAATGGCAGTGATTTTTGCTGGCGGTGCAATTTGTACGCTTTTATACATCCGGCTGATGGTGCCAGTTTCGCAGGGTGTTCTGAAAAAGATTCGGGATGATATGTTTACCCATATGCAGAAACTGCCTGTTCGCTATTTTGACCAGAATGCAACGGGCGATATTATGAGCCTGTACACCAACGATACTGATACGCTTCGGCAGATGATGGCACAGAGTTTACCGCAGTTCATTTCTTCCACGATTACGATTGTGGCTGTGTTTGTTGCGATGCTGGTAACGAGTGTTTGGCTGACGCTGTTTGTCATTGCCTTTTTGATTTTTATGATGGTGATTGTCAAGCATGTTGGCGGAAAGAGTGGAAAATATTTCGTAGCACAGCAGGCATCGTTGGGCGATGTAAACGGCTATGTAGAAGAAATGATTCACGGGCAGAAGGTTGTAAAAGTATTTTGCCACGAACCGCAGGCAGCTGCTGTTTTTGATGAGAAGAACGAGGGTTTGTTTGAGAATGCAACGAAAGCGAACAGTTTCGCCAATATCCTGATGCCGATTACAAACAACCTCGGCAACCTGCAATATGTGTGCATTGCGATTCTGGGCGGAGTACTTGCCCTGCACGGTGTGGGCGGTCTGACATTGGGTGCAATCGCTGCATTCTTGCAGTTGAGTAAAAGCTTTACGCAGCCAATCGGACAGATTTCCCAGCAGGCAAGTGCAATTGTCATGGCACTGGCTGGTGCAGGACGTATTTTCCATATGCTAGATGAACAGCCGGAGCAGGACGAAGGCTATGTGCATCTGGTCAATGCGGAACGGGATGCAGACGGTAACCTTCGCAAAGCCGACCACCGCATGCATCTGTGGGCATGGGAGCATCCGCATCAGGATGGAACTGTGACTTATACGCAGCTGCAAGGCGATGTGCAGATGGAACATGTGGATTTTGGCTATGTGCCGGAAAAGATTGTCCTGCATGATGTTAGCTTGTACGCAAAGCCGGGGCAGAAGATTGCCTTTGTTGGGGCAACGGGTGCTGGAAAAACCACCATTACCAATCTGATTAACCGGTTCTATGATATTGCAGATGGAAAGGTGCGGTACGACAACATCAACATCAATAAAATCTGTAAAGCAGATTTGCGGCGTTCGATGGGAATGGTCTTGCAGGATGTCAATCTGTTCACCGGAACGGTTATGGATAATATTCGATATGGTCGCTTGGATGCAACCGATGAAGAATGCATTGCCGCTGCAAAGCGAGCAAATGCCCATGACTTTATTATGCTGTTGCCGGATGGCTATGAAACCGTTCTGGAAGGAGATGGCTCTGGCTTGTCGCAGGGACAGCGGCAGCTGCTTTCGATTGCAAGAGCTGCGGTTGCAGACCCACCAGTTATGATTTTGGATGAAGCAACTTCTTCGATTGACACCCGAACCGAGCGAATTGTACAGGCTGGTATGGATGCCCTGATGAAAGGCAGAACTGTTTTCGTCATTGCCCATCGGCTTTCTACCATTCAGAATGCAGATGTAATTTTGGTTCTGGATCATGGATGTGTCATTGAGCGAGGCAACCATGCCCAGTTGATGGCACAAAAGGGACGGTATTATCAGCTGCAAACGGGTACATTACCGCCGTTGGAATAAGTAAAACAGAAATTCGTAGCATAAAAAAAACAGCTGTCAATTTGAGTTGACAGCTGTTTTTTGTTGGAAAAGATTGCAGGGTTTATAGTTCAATATTATTCCAATGGTGAGCCACACCGTTCACAGAATTTTCCGTTCGGGTCGTTGCAAACTGCTCCGCAGTTCGGGCAAACCAAACCGCCCATTTGCTGATTGTTGCTTGAAATAGAATCCTGCCCGGCGTAAGGATTCATCGGAGAATTGCTGTCCTCCCATGGATTGTGGAATTGCGGCATCTGTACGCTGCCAGTTGGCTTTTCCTTGGACTTCTTGACAAACAAAACGATTAGACCAATGGAAACACCAGCCAACAAGAGAATGCCTGCTCCAATTAAAATCAATGAGAGATTTGAATCTTCCGATGAAGAGGAAGAAGAATGGTTCTTAGACTGACCGTCCAGCTTGATTGCAGCAGCTGCCTTTGTGGTGGTTCGTTCTTTGGTTTCTGTCACCAGCACCGTATTTTCTACAATCATGGTTTCTGTTGGCGGTTCTGTTACCAGAACCGTTTTTTCTACGACAACGGTTTCCTTTGGTGGCTCTGTTACCAGAACGGTCTTTTCTACAATTACAGTCTGTTTTGGAGCTTGTGTCTGTGCCGGAGCAGGTGTTGTATCGTAAAAAGAAAGATAGTTGGCATCAATCCAGCCATAATAATCCCCATCATCCGTATCCCAGCATTCATACCAAGTCACGCCATGGGAATAACAGGTGTTCTTTGCGGTGATGTGCCAGGTATTTTCGACTTTGTGCTGTGTTGCCTGTGCCCCGTCTGAATAGCAGGCATAACTGGAAGCATAGCCATAAACACCGTTTCCGGCAACTTGTCCTTTTCGAGGGGAAATACTCGTAATCGTAACTGGAGAACTGCCGGAGGAGGAATTATTTACATAAAAACTCAAATAATTTCCATCAATCCATCCATAGTAATCGCCATCATCTGTATCCCAACATTGATACCACAGAATTCCATATGCATAATATGTATTTTTTGCAGTAATGTGCCAACCATTTTGTACGGCATGTTCTTCCTGCATTGGACCACCATTGCAAACATAATCCGTGGTATATCCATAAACACCATTTCCACTTACTTCCCCTTTTGCAGGATGACTGGTAATATCATTCGCTGCAACCGTCATCGGCTGCAAGACCGGAACAGCAGTCTGCATCGGCAGCACCAGTCCCAGCAACAACAGCAGCGAACATAAGCTGCTCCCAATTGTTTTTCCCACTTGTTTCATGTTTTATCAATCTCCTCTCATATCATAAACCCATATTATACGAACAATCCGATTCCATAAGAAACCGCATTCAGCACAAACGAAAACAGAAATGGATTTCGTTTCTGAGTGAGGCAACATCGATAAATCAACGCCTCTACCAACCAAATTAAGCCCTCGAGGAACAATATCCAAAGCACTGGATGTGTCATCCGAAACGGTAATAGAAAGTTGAGGAATACCGCTGCTGGATTGGTTGCCAGATTCACCAGAAACACCAGAAGCAAATCCTTGCAGTTTCGTTTTGGATAAATCCAAGCTGCCAGACATTCGACGACTTCTGTTACAATCAAACAGGGCAGCAATAAATTTAACAGCAGGAATTGCCAAAGGCTGTTATACAAAAAATCACCCTCTTTTTCCTAGAAAATTCATCTGGAATCGGATTGTTTGTTACTTGTTACCAGTATATCATAGATTTCCACAAAATGCAAGATGTCATTACAGTGATTTTCCCTTTTAAGGTATAAAATACGAGCCACAGGCAAATAAAAAGTTTTTCGGTGCAGCAGTTTTTCAAAAATGCTGCCGAGGCGTGGGCGAGTAGCCCACGTTTGCGAAGCAAATTGAATTTTGCAGTCTGTTTTTCCAGCTGCAATTGCAAGTTTTAAAACTTGCCAAATCGCAATTGGATTATTTTTATGAAAGAAGTTACAAATTCGGGCAAGGCAACGGGGCAATTGCAGCATGCTGGTAGGCAAAAGCAGGGGTGGAACCCCCTTTTGCCGGATGCGGAAGACCGTTTTTCCTAAGAGCATAGTTTTCCAATCCACATTTTAAAAATTTCCCGATCGGTCTTCCATCAGCTGAAATGTAATCGTAAACGAAGATTTTTTCCCATTCTCATCATATCGGCAGCAATCCGCAGTAAGAGAGTCGCCTGCCTTGCAGTCAGATAAAACCGCATTCAGCTGATCATAATCTGCTGTTTCCGTGCCATTTACTCGTTCAATGACATCGCCAACCTGCAATTCTGTGTTGGAAATATCGCAGTCCTCAGCAATTTCAGAAATCCAAAGCCCAGATACTTGCGTCCGGTCATCCAGCTGGTAAGTTTCGTGGAACTCTTCCTGCACCTCTGTAATATCCAGCGACCGGAACGTAATGCCGATGCGAACCCGACCGGACACATAGCCCTGCGAAGTCAACTCTTCTAGAATCGGCATTGCTGCATTGATAGAAATCGCAAACCCCAGCCCCTCATAAGCAGAACCGCTGTAAGCATTGGTGTATTTAGAAGAAGTAATGCCGACAATCTGCCCGTATAAGTTCACCAACGCACCGCCAGAGTTTCCCGGACTGATGGCAGCATTGGTTTGAATGCAGTCCATTTCAAAGCCTGTGGATGCACTTTTAATTTTCCGGTGCAGAGCAGATACAATGCCGTTGGTAACCGTTCCTGTCAGTCCAGCAGGGTTGCCGATGGCAACGACTTCTTCACCGACCAACAGGGAATCAGAATCGCCAATGGTTGCAGCTGGCAACCCAGTGCGGTTGATTTTCAAAACAGCCAAGTCTGTTTTGGTGTCTATTCCAATGCAGTCCGCTGAAATGGCTTCATCAGAGTCATTCAATGTGACCCAGAACGTGTCGCTATTTTGCAGAACATGGGCATTTGTGACAATGTAGCCATCTTCCGACAAGATAATACCAGAGCCGCTGCTTGTTGGCATGCTGCCGGAAGCAGCCGTAATCTCAACAATTGAGGGAGCGACTGCCTCCGCAACGCCTGCAACCGTATATGCTCCGTTTTCATCCGGCTGTGTAATGGCATCCGAAACAGGGCGTTCCTGATATTGAATATTCAAGGTAGAAGATTGTGATTGCTGTAAAGTTGGGGTTTGGCTGTCCATCTCAAAATAGCGGAACAAGTCGCTGGCAATGCAGTACACCAGCAGCAGAAACGCCAGCCAAATGGCAATCCAAGCGAGTTTTGTTAGGCGAGCCTGTTCGGGAGAAGGTTTCTGTTTGGTTCGCCGTTTTTTCTGCTTTGGAGCGGCAGGCATTGGCTGCATCTGCGGATAGATGGGCTGCTGTGGGGGATAAGGTGCAGACGGCTGTGGTTGTCCAAAGTTCGGCGGATAAACTGGCGGTGGCGGAACTTGTGCAGCAGGCTGCGGCTGTTCCGGAGTTGGTGATGGTACTGCATAGGAGGAAACCTGTGTATAGGGCGGCGGTGCAGGGGACTGCTGTTGTGGAGCAGGCTGCTGCTGCGGAATCGGAGAAAACGGATGTTCTTCCATCAGAAAACAGACTCCTTTCAAGTCAAAATACAGAACAGGCAGACGATGTAGAAAAATTCCATCGTCTGCCTGTTTTATCGTGCATCTTTTGGCTGCTTTTCGGGATTCTCTGTCGGCGATTCTGCCGGAGCATCCTTTTTCGGCAGACGAATCAGAAATTCGGTATATTCGCCCTCTTCGCTGCTCACAGAAATTTGTGCCTTGTGCAGACGCACAATGTGTTTGGTGATGTCCAGTCCGATGCCCAGCCCCGTTTTGTCGTGGCTTCTGGAGTCATCCGACTTATAAAAGCGTTCAAAAATTTTCGGTAATTCTTCTTTGGAAATGCCCGCACCGGTATTCCGGATGGCAATGCTGGTGCTATTCGGTTCATCTTTAAAAGTGAACGTGATCGTTCCGCCCGTATTGACGAACTTCGTTGCATTTTCAAATAGGTTATAAATGACCTGTCCGATGAGGTCGGGGTCGCCCCAAACCTGTACGGGTTCAGAATTCAGTCCTTCCAGCGTAATATTTCGCTTTTCCAGACGGCTTTCAAACATCAAAATGGTACGGAAAGCCAAATCTTGAATGGGGAAGAGCTGATAATGAATCTCAATCGTTCCATTGTCGAACTTTGTCAGGTTCAGCATAGAAGAAATCAAAATCTTCAGCCGCTGCATTTCCTGCGAAACAATCGAAAGATACTGCATCCGCTTATTTTTGGGAACAGTGCCGTCCAGCATGCCGTCTACATATCCGCTGATAATCGTCATTGGGGTTCGCAGCTCATGGGAAACATTAGAAACGAATTGTTTCCGCTGATTTTCCGCATTTTCTGCGGCATAGGCAAGTTCATTGATGCTGTACGCCATATCCTCATAGGATGGTTCTTCAAAGCTGCCCGGATTCAGGTGTTCTGTGTAGTTGCCCCTTGCACATTGCTGAGCCACCTGCATCATCTGTGCCAGCGGTTTTTGATTGCGGTTCAGGAAGAACACGGTAACTGCAATGAGGGCGGCCGTTAAAACAGCGAAGCACAGCATCCCATAAATCCAAGTAAGAGATGTGAATGAGTCCAGTACAGAAGTATGCGTGTTACTGAACAGATAGTAAGTCGTTTCTGTTCCGTTCGGTTCTGTAAACGTTACCGGAGAACCATTGCTGATCATAGGACGGGGTTCTTTTGGATTCAGCATGGCAAGTGTATCCGAGAAATATTCCCCATTGACCTGAACATCGTTCAGAACATCCAGATTCAGTGTAATTTCTGACCGATTGCAGTTGACTTGTCCCGAGCAGATCAGACACGTTCCAGTTTCATCGAATAGAAAATAGAAGGTATGGGAAGCATCGGTTGTCCAGTCGAACAAATCCTGTACATAGCCGTCCGGAATCCATTCTGCACTGGTTTCTGTCGCTGATTTTTCCCGGTCGTAGTGATGCACCAGATTGGTTGCCATCACCCGGTCATTTTTATCAATGGCAGTAAAAACAGAACCCTTATACCAGACAATGCTGAGAATCGCAGTGATGACTGTCACCAATAGCATTGCCAGAATTTCCGTACAGATTAAACGCAGGGAAAGCGGATGAAAGCGGCGAGATTTTTTCGCACGGTCTTTCATTATTCTTCTTCTTCAGATTCAAACTTGTAGCCAACGCCCCAAACGGTCTTGAGTGCCCACTTGTCAGAAACGCCTTCGAGCTTTTCCCGAAGCCGCTTGATGTGTACGTCAATGGTACGGGAGTCGCCGTAGTATTCAAAGCCCCATACTTCATCCAGCAGCTGGTCACGGGTGTAAACACGGTTTGGGTTGGATGCCAGATAGAACAGCAGTTCGAGTTCCTTCGGCGGCGTGTCAACAACCTTGCCATTTACCCGCAGTTCATAGCGTGTCATGTTGACAGAAAGCTTGTCATAACGCACTTCCCGCACTTCAGTTTCAGCCGGAGCAGCACTGACTCTTCTTGCAATTGCTTTGATTCGAGCAACGACTTCCTTCGTATCGAACGGCTTTACGATGTAGTCATCTGCACCGAGTTCCAGACCGAGTACCTTATCAAAGGTATCGCCCTTTGCAGTGATCATGATAATCGGCACACTGGACTTTTTCCGGATTTCCCGGCAAACCTGCCAGCCGTCCATGCTTGGCAGCATTACGTCCAGCAGAACGATGTCCGGCTTGAGGGCATTGAACTTCACCAATGCTTCTTCGCCGTCATAGGAGAGAATGACACTGTATCCTTCGTTTTCCAGATACATCATTAAGACGTCGCAAATATTTGGGTCATCATCTACGACCAGTACTTTTTCTAATGCCATAATTCATACAACCTCACAGTTCTTTTGATTTTTGTGGCAAATTTTAAATTGCCTGTTAACAGTATGATAACACAGGATGGAAATTATTTGGTGAAATTTATGTGATTTTTTTATGTATGAAATGTAAATTATGAAATTTGTAAAAATCTAAAATGTATTTGTTGGCAAACCGGCGAAATTCAAATAGAACTGGAAAAATCGTCACAATTGCTGTAAATACCCAATAAATTTTCAACGATTATCCATGCAAAATTGTGCAACTATACAATTTTGCAAAAAAGGCAGCGTTTGGGCTTGATTTTTCCAGAAAAGTTGCTATAATAAGATTAGCACTCAGGAAAAAAGAGTGCTAACACAAACAGCATACAAGTGATAAATGATAAAAGTTTATAGGAGGAAGAGCGTTATGTTGAAACCGTTGGCAGATAGAGTCATCGTAAAGTTTGAAGAGGAAAAGGAAGAAAAGACCGTAGGCGGTCTGATTCTGACAACAAAGGCTGCCTCCAGCAGCTATGCAACTGCAACTGTTGTTGCGTGTGGTGCAGGAAAGGTTGCTTCTACTGGTACATTGATTCCGATGACAGTGAAGGCAGGCGACAAGGTTCTGCTGAGCAAGTCCGCTGGTCAGAAAATCAAGGACAATGATGAAGAACTGACCGTTGTTTATGAAAGCGAAATCATCGCAGTGGTAGAATAAGGGTAACAATCCGTTGATTTGAGAAAAGGAGTGCAAGAATCATGGCAAAAAAAATTAAATACAATGCAGATGCAAGAAATGCAATCGTAGCTGGTATTGATAAGCTGGCAGACACCGTAAAGATCACACTTGGACCGAAGGGCAGAAATGTCGTTCTGGATAAGGAATTCGGTGCTCCGCTGGTCACAAACGATGGCGTGACCATCGCAAAGGACATCGAACTGGAAGACGCATTTGAAAACATGGGTGCACAGCTCGTAAGAGAAGTTGCAACCAAGACCAATGACGCAGCTGGTGACGGTACAACGACTGCAACCGTTCTGGCACAGGCAATCATTCACGAAGGTCTGAAGAATATCGCTGCTGGTGCAAACCCAATGGTACTCCGCAAGGGTATCGCAAAGGCTGTAGATGCAGCAGTTGACACCATCAAGGCAAATTCCAAGAAGGTTTCCGGTTCAGAAGACATCGCAAGAGTTGCAACCATTTCTTCCGCAGATGAAAAGGTTGGTAAGCTGATTGCAGAAGCAATGGAAAAGGTTACAACAG
>OHYB01000731.1_pt1 | contig 14906 bp, 18 predicted proteins | sample 1580181 | NCBI WGS metagenome assembly OHYB01 (sample SAMEA3882510, study PRJEB24775) | human gut metagenome | biome: human-associated habitat; feature: intestine environment; material: feces | place: Netherlands | collected 2009/2010
AGGTCAGCGACAACATTTCCGGGCAGGAAACATTTGAGAGAGAATGCTCTCCTCTCCTTCAGATTCGAGATGCTTATCCGAAAATGATTATTGCCAGAACCAAACATCCACAATATAGCTATGAAGGAATTGAAATTCACGATATAGCCGATTGGTTACTACAAGAATAAGCAGGGCAAAATATCTCCGTCATTCTCTTTTGAAATGATGGAGATATTTTTATTATTATAATAGAATAGTGTATACTTTTTGTGATAAAGGTATTTCCGCTCCTTTATTTTCTGCCAGTATTGTTTGGAAATAAAATTATGCGCTCTTATATTAGTATCAAGCCAAATATTCGCAACTCTGTCTATATCTGCTCTCTGCATTCTTCTAATCACTTATAATCCTTCAACTTCTAAATTTCAAACTCGACCAACGGAAAATTACAGAACTACTCATTGAATCGGGTGTAACCCCACCAATCAGGAATTAATTCCTTAAGCCTTACCGTTTTCTTAGTTTCTAAATCAAGGAGTATTTCAATATCCCCACTGTTTTTATCCAACTGCATCATATACTCACGACAAGCCCCACAAGGCGACCCCACCGTTCCATCAGACATCACAGCAACAACCTTATCAATTTGACTTTCTCCATTAGTAATCATATTAGCAATGGCATTTCTCTCAGCACACATTCCGAGCGTTGATGCTGTATCTATACAAACACCCACATAAACATTTCCTTGTTTGGTAAGAATAGCAGCCGCAACACCACCTGCATCAATAAATGGCGAAATTGTTCGGCTATTTTGCACTTTAACTGCCGCATTATATAATTCATTCCACATAAAAAATTTCCTCTCAAAAATTAATTTTCCAGCTCGAAAAACTGAGATTTTAATCATTTTCTTCGTTTCACTTGCAACGTTTCTTTTTTAGCAATGAACCCATCAGCATACCAATTGCTGAGATTATTACTCCAGCAACAACAAGTCCCCACTCCGGAGTATTCAGCTTGTCAAAAGCAATGTTATTTGCCATTGCGAATGTGCCGTATTCAGCAAGCATATACATCACTCCAAAAAATAGAGTAAGTGCCCATTTTCCTTTTGCCCAAAAATCATTTTTACCGATTATGAAGGAAACGATAAATGTTGTTACAGGAAGAAGAATCCATAAGTATACTAAACTATATCCCATCGCATCACTTCCACTTGTAAAGAACCAGAACGCAATCATAGCAATTGCCCATACAAGCATATAGGACAGGATTATAATAATTTTGTTTCTGTTGGTATTGCTTTTTACAACATTTGTACTTTCTTCAAGATATTCATAATAAGTTTTCATTGTCTGTTCTCCCTTCAATAAATAGTCAAGAGAGACTTCGTAGCAATCGCTCATTTTAATGACACTGATGATATCTGGGTATGATTTTTCATTTTCCCAATTTGAGATGGTCTGACGACTTACTCCCAATATTTCGGCAACCTGTTCCTGTGTCAGTTTCTTCTCAAGTCTGGCTGCCTTGATTTTACTTCCAATATCATGCTCCATGCCATTGCACCTCCCTTGCACTTTTATTATAGGAAAACCACCACTTGTAGTCTACCAAACAGCTTTGACATCGCAGAAAATACGTGTCAAAATGCTTTTACATTTGCTTTTTTATTACTTCTTCGTCTTTTCCTCTAATTCAAGCAAATACCTGTCATAGTCCGACATGAACAATCTGTCTTGAATGATACGATATTTTTCAAACTCAGTTTCGGCGTGGAGTTTGGCTATTTCACCAGAAACCTTTCCGGCATCCTGCAAAATGCCATAATCATCTGCAGGTTATAATGGTTCACTTCTCTCTGAACCTGGCGAGAACCCTCGGTTTGAACTATCCGAAATTTTCGGATAGTTGCCGTTTCTTCCAACTCGCTATCTGAATACACCTTTTTGATATGGTCACTAATTGTACGCACATCAACATCATAAAGCGTAGCCATCATCTTCTGTGTCAGCCATATATTTTCATCTTCGTAGTGCATTTCAATGCTATCTTCCTGCTCTCCGACAGAAGCAACGTAGGTAAGATATTTTGCTGCACTTGAACGAATGCTTATTTCATTTTTCTTTTTTGCCAACGCAACCACCTCCGATTATTTAGATTGTGTCACCAGTGGTGACACTTTTTAACACTGAACCACGAGTAAAAACTGGCAACTTACAAAACTTCGAAATATTCTCTTTCTTAAAGTCTCCTCATCAAGATTGCGTCACATTCTACACTTCACGTTTCACATAGGTCAGTTCAATATCGTATCCAAGAGCCTCCATCATTTTAATGAAAGTATTATTGACCACACCGTCCTGCTTTTTGATGATACGATTCACATATGATTTGGTGGTCTGGATATCTTCCGCTATCTGTGCTTGAGTGGTGCTGTTCTCTATACACTTTACTTTTACATCTAACTCAATATTATTTTTTACCATACAGTCCACCTCTCCGTAACTTGTTTCACTTTTTAGATAACTTATTGTACTGCAAAATCCTCCGAATTACAATAGATGCTCATTAACTGCCTATGAACTGAATAATTTATTTTTTTCTACTATTTTGCTTTTTTATTTATACGGAATATGAATTTTGTATATTTTTCAGTTTTTTTGTGTTTTCTTTACAAAATTTAAGATGCCAGGGTCAAAAGGTCTAAGCCCACATGAGCTTGCTCATAGGTGGGTGAAAGACCTTAGGACCCTGGCATCATGTTATATTATTTTCGGTTCTTTTTTATTTTTCTCTATATCTCCTCTATGTAAATATTGATCGCAAGATGTATAAACGTATGATATTCCCGCAGATCGACGCCGGTAATCTCTTCAATTTTATTGATTCGATATAAAAATGAATTACGATGGATATGCAGTTGAGCCGCACTGTCAGACGTACTACATAAATTTCGGATATATACTTTCAATGTATCCAGAAAATCCGTCGAATGCTTTTTATCATATTCCCTGAGTTTTTCGATAACCGGAGATATGTAATTATTTCGCGGCATTTCATTTATCCGCGGCATCAAAATAGCCGGAAGATAATAATCTTTATAAAAATGGATTCGGCTATGTGCGTCTAGTCTTTTTCCGATACACATAGCGTCTGCCGCCTGTATTTTATAATCTCCGATATCAAGCAGATTTTCAAACGAGTTGCTGACACCACAGTGAGCGTTAAATTTGCACAAAAAAATATATAATTCATTAGAAGCCATCTGCGTCATTTTCGGAAGAAGACTATACTGTAATATATAAAGCACACGATCTTGGATCAAAAGCATCTGGTCGGAAAATAAGTTTTGAAAATATTTACTGATGTAAGACAGCACGTTCTTCTCAGAAGATGAATTCGTATTTACTGTAATAATGCGGTAAGGAGGTTTCGGAAAGAAACGACAGTTCTTCCGCCACAAGTCTAACTGTTTCTCCGATACGATCCTACCGTTAAACAATTCATTGATAAATGTTTTAAGATAAACCGATTCCATGCTGTTTTCCGAAGTTTTCCCCTTTAACATAAGACTGCACGCTTCCTGGATAATGCTCATCGCCTTCATCCGTTCCTCCGTGATCTCCCCCTTTTTACATTGCATGACAACATAACCTTCTACGATATTGTTAATCTTTATAACCCCTAAAATCTTCGGAAATTCTTCTGTCGCCGCTCCCCAGTCAACTATATAAGGTGCTTCCTTTTCATTTACCGACTGCATAATTCCATCAGTATATAACTGCACGGTCATGTCCATATCATATCTTTTATGCTCTACAAGATAATCCCAGTAATAGTCACCTGTTTTATTTTTCGGAACAGCTCCGAGAAGATTGTATGCAATATCTACGGCAAGGATCGGAACTCCCGTGACCTCATAAGATACATCCATTAATTCTTGCATCTTTCCGTGTGAAAGTGTCTGAAATAATCTCTGATACAATGCCAAAAAATCAATTTTCTTTTCCATGATGTCTTACTCCCTGTCAAAATGTATCGTCATTATAAATGTACGTTAAAACCGGATATCCCATTATCTCAATCCGTCAAGTTTACGGTTTCCTTATACGAACAAGCATATTATACTGCAAAATCAGTTAAAAAGCCTCGAAATTTGAGATTATTTTTTATATTATTGTGCATTTGCACAAAAACCACTCTGCAATTTCAGGCAAGGATCTGATGAAAAGATTGTTAAAAAACTATACAATCAAGCTATAAAACAGACACGAAAGAAATGTCATTGGAAATGAATAAGGAGGACAAAATGAAAAATTACTTTGATTTAACAGGACAAACAGCTGTGGTGACAGGCGCATCTACAGGATTAGGCGTTCAGATGGCAAAGGCATTCGCAAGTCAGGGAGCAAATCTTGTATTGATCGCAAGACGTCAAAATCTGCTTGAAGAAAATGCAGCAGCCATCGAAGCAGAATTTGGTGTAGAGGTTCTTCCGTATACATGCGACATTACGGATACCGAGAAAGTAAAAGCAGCAGTGGCAGCCACTATGGAAAGATTCGGACGGATAGATATATTAGTCAATAACGCAGGAACAGGTGCGGTCGCTCCGGCAGTAGATATCACAGACGAACAATTCAACAACGAATTAAAAATCGATCTTTTTGGTTCATTCATCTGTGCTCGTGAATATGCAAAAGAAATGATCAAAGCTCACTACGGACGTATTATCAATATTGCCTCTATGTACGGTCTTGTGGGAAATATGGCGGCAACATGTGTTCCTTATCATGCTGCAAAAGGCGGCGTTGTCAATATGACAAGAGCTCTTGCGGCAGAATGGGGCAAGGAAGGAATCACGGTGAACTCTATCTGCCCGGGATATTTCATAACTCCGCTTACAAAAGAAACTCTTGACTCCGACTGGTTTACAGCATATGCAAAAGGGGCAATCCCTGTAGGGCGTTATGGAAATGAAGGAGAATTGGATACTTGTGCTCTGTTTCTTGCTTCTTCCGCTTCCTCATACGTAAACGGACAAAACATTGCTGTAGACGGAGGATATACAGCTATTTAATTATTTTTCGATCTTACACCGTTAAAAAAACAGATATTTACAAAAAACATTTTAAAAAGGAGAAAACTACTATGGGGTATGAAAGTTTATTTACACCTTTTAAAATCGGAAACATGGAAGTAAAAAACCGTATCGGTCTGTCTCCGATGGGAACAAACTCAGCATTTACTAACGGAAGAAAAGACGCCCAGGAAATCGATTATTTCATTGAAAGAGCAAAAGGAGGAACCGGTATCCTTTATATGGGATGTCAAATGTTAAACGAGCAGATCGCACAAGGTTCTATGGAAGGTTATCTTGATACATATACAGTCCTTCCTTCTCTGACATCTGTGTGCGACGGATGCCACAGATACGGTGCTAAAATTGTTTGTCAGATCAGCCCTGGTACAGGACGAAACGCATTTCCTGATACATTCGGAAACCCTCCGATCTCTGCATCAGCGCTTCCGTCTGTATTCAATCCCGACGTAATCTGCCACGCACTGACAAAAGAAGAAATCGCTCAGATGATGGAAGGATTCAAATTTGCCGCAGGCGTTGCAAGCGATGCCGGGTTTGACGCTATCGAAATCCATGCACACGCCGGATATCTGATCGATCAGTTTATGTCTCCTGTATGGAATAAAAGAACAGACGAATACGGCGGTTCTCCTGAAAATTGTGCACGCTTCCCGAAGGAAATCGTAGAAGCGATCAAAAGCGTAGTCGGTGACAGTATGCCTGTCATCTTCCGAATTTCTCTTGATCACAGATTTGAAGGCGGACGTACGTTGGAAGACAGCATGAAACTTTTAAAAGTTTTAGAAGCTGCAGGCGTAGATGCCTTTGACATCGACGCCGGATGTTATGAGACTTTGGATTATATCTTCCCTCCGTCTTATTTAGGAGAATCCTGTATGTCTTATGTATGCGCAGAAGCAAGAAAAGCTGTCAGCGTACCGCTTATTAATGCCGGATCTCATAATCCTGATTCCGCAGTTGAATTGATCGAAAGCGGAAATGTTGACTTTGTAAACATGGGACGTGCATTGATTGCCGATCCGTATCTTCCTAACAAACTGATGACAGGACATCCCGAAGATGTCAGACCTTGCCTTCGCTGCAACGAATATTGTATCGGGCGCATTTGGAATAAACATACAAAACTTAGCTGTGCGATCAATCCACAGGCAATGGAAGAAGTTCGGTTTGAGATCAAAAAGACAGACTCCCCGAAAAATGTTGTCGTAATCGGCGGAGGTCCGGGCGGAATGGAAGCAGCCAGAGTTGCCGCAATAGAAGGGCACAAAGTGACCCTGTTCGAGAAAAACTCAAAACTCGGGGGAGTTATGGGGGATATCTGTACTGCAAAATTTAAAAATAATATTAAAAAACTCACAAAATGGTACACCGTACAGTTAGAAAAACTAGGCGTAGACGTCCGTCTAAATACAGAAATAACAGGCGATGAATCAATCCTTGAAGAATGCGACAACATCATTATCGGATGCGGTGCCGTTCCTGTTACTCCTCCTATTCCGGGAATTGACGGAAACAATGTCATATCAATCTTAGACGCACACCGAGATCCTTCCCTCATAAAAGGTGAAAAGATCGTAATCTGCGGCGGAGGAGCTTCCGGTCTTGACGGAGCACTCGAAATCGCTTCTGAAATGGGCAAGAAAGTAACAGTCGTAGAGATGCTGCCGGAATGTGGAAAAGACGTATTCTTTATTAATAAAATCACATTGTTTACCAAACTTGCTGAAAACGGCGTTGAACTTATGACTAACACAAAAGTCGTATCCATTGAAGAGAATGGTCTGACCGTCGAAAAGCAGGACAAAACAACAGAGACAGTTCTCGCCGACACAGTCATTTCCGCATTCGGAATGAAACCTGTTCTTACAACAGTAGATGCTGTCAAAGCAAAATATCATCTCAAAACGAGAGTTGTCGGAGACAGCAATAAATTAGGTAAAATAGGCGAAGCTGTACGCGACGGTTTCTATGCGGCTACAAGTTTATAAAAATCATAAATTTTTAAGGTAATCGTAAAATTTTAAACTGATCATGATTTTTTAAGATGATCGTAAATTCTTAATCTGTGGCAAGAAAAACACCCACACAGGAGCATTTCTACTCTTGCGTGGGTGTTCTTCTTGCCACACTCTTTGAAGGTGTCACTCAAAAATTCTCGTTTTACGAAAATCCCTTTGTTGCACCGCCAAAAGCGAGGCTTTTCTACTGTCTGTGGGGTTTATTACAACCCTCTGTTCTTCTTTTCTGATTATCTATTGTACTTTTTCTTCTTATTTATAACCATTGAGCCGCCACTGACAACCAGCAGAGCCATCCACAAAGCAAGATTTGCTGTATCGCTGGTCTTCGGACTCCTGGCAGACGTTCCAGCCTTGGTGCTGCTATTCGTTGTTGTATTTGGCTTTGTATTTCCCGGCTTGGTATTTCCTGGCTTTGTATTGCCCGGCTTCGTATCACCCGGTTTTGTATCTCCAGGTTTTGTATCTCCGTTGTTATCTTTAGCTTTTTCCCAAACAGCTACATAAGTAACATCTCCTGTTACTTTTTCAGCAACAGCCGGCTTCCAGCCTTTGAAGACATATCCTTCTCTTGTCGGTGTTCCCTCAAATGCAGGTGTAGCCACTCCTGACAGAAGATTTCCGTATACCTGATCCGCAAAGACTTCTTCTCCGTCTACTCCGTCTGTATACGTAACCGTATATTTCGTTTCTTCGTTATCGTCAATGCCATTATTATTTTTATCTTCTCCCCACGTTGCTACATAGGTCGCATTTCCTGTTACTGTTGCAGCGACTTCTGGATTCCAGCCTTTAAATACATACCCTGTTCTTGTCGGTGTTCCGCCACTGAATGCCGGGGTAGCCACTCCTGACGAAAGATTTTCGTGTACCTCATCTGCGAAGACTTCTTCGTCCTCAACTCCATCTGTGTAAGTAACAGTATAAGCCACGGTCTGCTTGATAGTAAAATGCAGAGTACGCCCTCCCCAATTGCTGGCATAGGTCCAACCTATGGACGAATTTAATCTGCTGAACTGATAGATCAGATCAATATCAAACGTAGCTGTTCCGTTCGTCACACCATCGGTTGTCACCACCGTCTGATAACATTTATACGTTCCCGGCCAGCCCGAAAGCGTGCTTGATCCTTCACTGCCTTCAATCCCCTCAAGGATATGGTTGGGATCGTTAATATTTTGTAAACGTAATATTTATAGGCTGAAGGAATGATCTGATAGGTATTATTGCCATACTGCCACTGGATAAGTGGTAACACCGGATGCGTCAACCTGGTTTTACTTTCTGTTGCACTACCGTTGACATTAACTTCACCGTAGTAAAGATTATCAGCACACGTTAGTTCCTCATCAGATCTGGTAATTGTTACATTGCCACTAACATCAATAATATTTGCTGCCAATGCAGTTGTTGGAAACATGGAAATTATCATACACAACAACACGAACAGCGAAAGGAATTGCTTTTTCATCTTCTTCATCTTCTTCATAAGAAAAACCTCCATATTCAAATTTACAGGTTAAAGATGGCCCTGTATAGCCAGTGAAAAGTTACTTCAGACCAATGGTCTGAATGGAAAGCATGCTCAACAAATTCACTTCAAAAACTTCAAAAACTTGCGTTTCATCTCTCCTTTCACATCAAATTATACTTCCCCTCAAAACGAACTTATCACTACACATTATATATTTTATGCCAAAAAACGTAATTTTTCAATAGAATCGGTCAAAATTTGACAAAAATCTAAATATATAACATACAAAAACACAAAAAACTTTTCATTGTATCTATAAAAAAACATCTCCCCTTACACTTGAAATCCATACTCTTCTAGTATAAAATAATTGCGTTAATTATTTAACAGAATACACAGGAATGAGGAATTTACATATGGAAAACCATTTTAATACTCCGGCTGAAGTAGTAGATCTGAGTATCAAAGCATGTGAGAACAAAACAAAACTCCCTGTCGGGAAAATGATCCTTCTCGGTATTATGGCAGGGGTTTTTATCGCACTGGGCGGTGCTACAAGCAGCACAGCGGCACACGCAGTAGAAAATGTCGGAGTGGCAAGAGCATTGGCAGGTGTGATCTTTCCGGTCGGATTGATGCTGATCGTATTCTTAGGTGGAGAACTTTTTACCGGAAACTGTCTGATCATTATGGACGTATTTGACAAACGGGTAACCTGGGCCGGACTGTTCCGTGACCTTTTCATCGTATTTTTCAGCAATTTGATCGGTGCCCTCTGCGTGGACGTACTGATCGTTTTCAGCGGAAACTTAAATTACTCCGGTGGTCTTCTCGGTGCTTATACGATCAAAGTTGCTGTCAGCAAGATCGCGATCTCACCGGTACAGGGCATCACCTCCGGTATTTTGTGTAACATTCTTGTCTGCCTTGCAGTACTGATGGCGACTTCTGCACGTGATATTGCCGGAAAGGTATGGGCGATCTTCTTCCCGATCTGTGCTTTCGTTGTAGGCGGTTTTGAACACTGCGTTGCCAATATGTTCTATATTCCTGCCGGTATCATGGCTGCCATGAACCCGGATTATGTGGCAAAAGCAAAGGACGCTTACGGACTGACCGTAGAACAGATTGCTACACTGACCCCTCTGCACAGCCTGCAGAATTTTATCCCGGTTACTTTGGGAAATATGATCGGTGGTATGTTGTGCGTCGGACTTCCGCTCTACCTGATCTACAAGAAAAAATGGAATTAATTTAGAAATAAATTACTGGATTTAGAAATAGAAATGGAAAAGGAGAATCTCTCACGAAACCCTTGTGAGCAGATTCTCCTTTTCTGTTGCACGATATTGAGCAGGCTGTCATCTGCTCAATTTGTATTCATCCCTTTACAGTCCGAACAGTTTCAATAACTTCTCCATGAAATTCAATTTTTCTCCGATACAAAAGACTCCGTCATCCAGACTTACGATTCCTTCATACAGATCCGAAGTTCCTTTCGTGTGCAAATACGGACAAATCTTTCAATTTGATGGTCAAATATGGTATAATAAAATGATATCGGGGTCAAACCCCCCCGACTTTGATGCCTTTACGTTTGTGATCGATTATGTAGAGGAGAATGCATTCTTTCTCTGTAATTTTTATTATTACTCTGAATATTTTGCTCCCCGCAGTACTTACTGCTGAAAGGTTATAATGGAAAAAATCAGTATTATCGTACCAATATACAACGTTGCACCTTATTTACCGGCATGTTTGGATTCTATTATTCATCAGACTTATCTTAACCTTGAAATTATTTTAGTTGATGACGGATCAACCGATTCCAGTAATAAGATCTGCGAACAATACAAGACTGTCGATCCAAGGATTCAGGTGATCCATCAGAAAAATCAGGGAGTCTCCACTGCACGAAATGCCGGATTGGCTCTTGCCGCAGGCCATTATATTACTTTTGCAGATGCTGATGACTTGCTTGAGCCATCCCTGCTGGCTGAATGTATAAAAGCAATAGAGACCGGACAGACGGATGTACTGTATCATGGATTTAAAAAGGATGTCTGGAAAAGCGGAAAAGTTTCCTCTTCTCTCAAGGGGATTCCGTCCTTTGAAGGAGTTCTTTCTAAAAATCAGATGAAAGACTACATCCTGGCACAAAAAGGAAATCTGAACGTCAATGTATTCACCTATATTTTTACCAGAGAATTGATTGCAGATCTCCGGTTCAATCCAGATCTTCCCTATGCAGAGGATGCGGTATTCGTTATGCAGGCACTTTCAAAAGCCCAGACTTATTACTTTTCTGCAAATTGTGATTACCACTATAATGTCCGTGCCGGCTCTGCCGCATACCGCTGGCAGCCGAAACTGGTCGAATGCTACCGGAACAATTTCATGGAGACTCGTCATTTTCTGGAATCTCTGGAACTGACCTCGCAGGAGATGGAAGAGATTATGTCTCAAAAATATGTAGATGGGTATGCCTCTCTGGTCTATAACCTGTGTCTCCCTACCTGTACTCTTTCTTTAAAAGAAAAATACCGGAGTTTACAGTCTGCCAGAACGGAGTTCCGGATCGATCATTATAAACGTTTTTATAGTCTGAAAGAAGCCGGACTTTTTCAAAAAGCAAAGACATTTCTTATTTTCCGGCATTTTGAAATATTTTTAATTTTATTTGGAACACTCTATTGTAAGAAGGGATAAATCATGAAGACTGAAGAAATTGATATTGTATTGGCCTGGGTAGACGGCTCTGACCCTGTATGGCGCGAAAAGAAAAAGGAACGTATGAGACAGCAGGGATTATCCGTCAAAAGTGATGACCGGGAAGAACGCTACCGGGACTGGGATCTGATGCGTTACTGGTTCCGAAGCATTGAAAACTTTGCTCCATGGGTTCGTAAAATCCATTTTGTGACCTTTGGACATCTGCCTGAATGGCTGGATTCCAGTAATCCGAAATTACATATTGTAAACCATGAAGACTTTATTCCGGCGAAATACCTGCCTACCTTTAGCAGTCATCCCATCGAATGGAATTTCCATCGTATTGAAGGCTTATCGGAAAATTTTATCTATTTCAATGATGATATGCTCCTGTTAAAACCAGTGAAGCCGACGGATTTTTTCAAAAATGGAAAACCCGTTGATATGCTTGCACTGCAGCCCGATGTAACTAATGTGGACGACACAACTATGCCATATATCTACCTGAACAATGCCATGCTTCTGGCTAAATATTTTGACAAGCGGCAGAATATGAAAAAGCAGCCTGGGGCTTATTTTCACATTGGTTATCCTGCGATGTACTTTTTCTATAATTTTTTGGAAATCATGTTTCCACGGTTTACAGGATTTTATACCGTACATGGACCATCTCCGTTAAAAAAGAGTACTTATGAAACTCTTTGGAATCTGGAGGGAGAGTATCTGGATCAGGTATGCTCTCATCCTTTCCGTCACAGAGAAGACGTCAGTCAGTACGTTATCCGGGAATATCAGAAATTAAGCGGAAATTTTATCCCGAAAAATGTAAGAAAACTTTGCCGGTACTTTAATCTGGCAGAAACGAATCCTACTTTGACTGATACCATTATCCATCAGAAAAGTCCTGTTGTCTGTATGAATGACAGCAATCAGGAAATCCCTTATCTGAAAGTAAAGGAAGAGATTCAAAGAGCCTGTGAACAGATTTTACCGGATCGTTCTTCTTTTGAACGTTACTGAGATCACTCAGCGTTTATGCGGTGACTAAAATATTACTAAAAAATCTCCTGATTTTTCCCGTATATCTGGCAACGCAAAAATTCCCGGAAACAAACCGTTTCCGGGAATCTTCTTTTAAGAGGCGCAGACCGGATTTGAACCGGTGCATCAGGGTGTTGCAGACCCACGCCTTACCGCTTGGCTACTGCGCCTTACAGATGTTGCACCTGCAACATCTGTATTATAGCAAAATATATTTTTCAAGTCAAGATTTTCTGATCTTTTGATGTTGTCTTTTGTAACTTTTGTGCAAATGCTATTGACAAGTAAACTTGGCGTTAATATAATTAAAATATGCAAAGAGAACTTGGAATGGAGGTGCTTTTATGAAAAAAGATGAAATCTTAAACGCAAGTAGAAAAGAACATCAAAATAAAGACTTGGCGGAAATGGAAGTGCTATATTTGGCAGGAAGTCACGCAAGTAGGGTGGGTGCTTTTGTATGTTGTCTACTTTCTTTGCTATCCTCTATGCTTGCCCATACTAAGATTTACAGTCCTTGGGTTATATGCTTCAGTATTTTTGCTACACAATGGTTAGTTCGTTTTATCAAAATGAAACGAAAGAGCGATTTGCTATTGACCATTATGTTTTTCATTCTTTCCGTTTTGGAATTTGTTGGATTTGTTCGCCGAATTTTAGAGGTGAGCGTATGAAAGAACAATTACATCTGAAAAATCACTTAAAGGAAGTTCGTACAGCGGCAAATCTTTCTCAAGCTCAGCTTGCAGAAATGGTAGGAGTTTCAAGAAATACCATTAGTTCTATTGAAACTGGACAGTTCAACCCAACAGCAAAGTTGGCATTGATTTTATGTATTGCTTTAGACAAGAAATTTGAAGAACTGTTCTATTTTTAGGAGGTAATTATGGAGAACATTATGTTGTTGATTTTAGGAGTGTTCATATCTGTTATGGGAATCATAAATATCAAAGGCAATATCAGTACAATTCATTCTTACAATAGGCGAAAAATAAAAGAAGAAGATGTACCAAAATACGGAAAAGCCGTTGGTACTGGAACGCTGATTATAGGAATATCGCTTGTGTTGAGGTTTATAGTTTCATTTTGGAGTGAAGAAATTATGGGATTTATTATACTGCCAGCAGTTATTGTCGGATTATGCTTTATGTTGTATGGACAAATTAAATATAATAAAGGCATTTTTTGAGGAACGAAAACTTTGAAGTTGTGGAGGTAAATTTTATGGGATTGTTTGGTAAAAGTAAAAAGGAACGAGAAAAAGAATATATGAGTAGAATAGATGTCCCGTCTTGCTTGAAAGAGAATTTTACTTTAACGGTAGATGAGATTTTTACGATTATAGGTGTAGGCACAGTGGTTACAGGGAATGTTGAAACTGGTATATGTAGAACCGGAGATAAGGCTTATATCAATAAAGCAAATGGAGAGATTTTGGAAACTGCAATTACTTCAATTGATGTGCACACAAAAGAACGAAGACCAAATGGTAGTGGCTACAAAACAGAACATATTGGAATTGGTTTGCGAGGAATTTATAAGGAACAATTAGATAAGGGTGATAAAATAATGGTAAAAAATGCCAATATGTATGGAATGTAACTATAAATCCCAGTTTGTCGAACCGGGGAATTTGAAGTTACCAAGCGGAACTGTAAATGGAGGAGAGTGTAAATGAAAACAAATGGGATAGTTTTGCTCACGTTCATTTTTCTGACAAGTACATTGTTCGGATGTGGAAAACAAGATGCGAGTGTGGGCTTGGAGAGTATTGATGTGCCGGAAATCGAAAAAATTGAACATACAGGAACTACAGGTGGGAAAGACGGTAATTATTCGTATTCTTTTTCAGATGATGAAGTTATCGAGTTTATAAATTTGTTGAATCAAGTAAAACTTGGTGACGAAGTAGACGAAAGCAAAGCAGTATCAAGTGGAGCTGTTTCTTATTATACTATTTATCTTGTGACAGATGAAACACTGACAATTAGTCCTGGTAAATATTTTAAAGTTGCGGACAGATATTATGAGTTTGATAATTATGATGAATTGTGGGATGAATTTATAGTATTTAACAGTATAAAGTGAAATGGCTGTGGTATCCGTATATTCCTTTCGGCAGGGTTACGCTGTTGCAGGGCGATCCGGGCGACGGGAAAAGCAAGTTAATGCTTTCCGTTGCCGCCTTGCTCTCTAAGGGAGAAGCCTTGCCTTTTACAGATGAAGATAGAGAACCAACCGTATTACGGCTTTCAATATACTCAATTTCAGGAAGATGGATCCGCCTGTGCAGTCTCCTCATATACCTCCAGCACTTCCTCCGCTGATCCATACTCCATAACCTCCGGCATCACATCCACCGGTGCATGCTCACATACCGGTTTCTTTAACTTTGCCCTGTCCCGCTCATAAGCATCACATAAAATGATCTTCCATTCAAAAAACCGTTGTGCTGCCCGCTGTCATTCGTGCTATACTGATTCTTATGAAGTGATGATTATGCTCTTATAAAATTATGATGTCGGGGGCAAAAGCCCCCGACTTTGATGCCTACGGATTGCTCCGTGCT
>OHYB01000741.1_pt1 | contig 14744 bp, 8 predicted proteins | sample 1580181 | NCBI WGS metagenome assembly OHYB01 (sample SAMEA3882510, study PRJEB24775) | human gut metagenome | biome: human-associated habitat; feature: intestine environment; material: feces | place: Netherlands | collected 2009/2010
CTTGAATTTCTGACTAAAAAGCAGGAAAACCTGTCAAAGCAGACTGAGAGTTATCAGAAAAGGGCGGAGTCTGCGAAAAAAGGATTGGAGAATGCGCAGAAGGTATCGCAGAAAGCGGCGCAGAGATATGAAGAACTTTCCAAGGCATTGAAAGAGGCTGAAAAAGCCCAGGAAAACATGCAGAAATCTGGAAAGGATGGTACAAAAGAGTATCAGCTGCAGTCAAAGGAAGTGGAAAGCCTTCAGAAGGCTGTTGAAAAACAGGGATTGGAGTGCCAGAAGTGTGAAGGAAAAGTATCGGACTGGTCTAAAAAAGTTAGTGACGCCGAGAATGATATAGAAAAAAATAACCAGGCTTTAAAACAGAATGAGAAGTATCTGCAGGAAGCACAAAATGCTACGGATAAATGCGCAAAGAGCATAAACGAATATGGAAAAGAAACAACGACGGTTATCACTACTACGAAAGAGTTCGGAGAGAGCTTGAAGGAAGGTTTTGGAGAAGCTTTAGCCGCAAAGGGCCTGGAACTTGCAGGAGAAGCTATTTCGGCAATTGGTGATAAGGCAAAGGAAGCAGCAGAGTATGTGGTGGAAGTCGGAAGTTCCTTTGAAGCTGGAATGAGTGAAGTGGAGGCTATCTCTGGAGCAACCGGATCAGAGCTGGAAGCACTGGAAAATAAGGCAAAGAGCCTTGGAAGTAGTACGAAATTCTCTGCAACGGAAGCAGCCAGCGCGATGACAAATATGTCCCTGGCCGGATGGTCTGTAAACCAGACTCTTTCTGGTATTGATGGCGTTCTACAGTTGGCAGCCGCTTCCAATATGGATCTGGCAGATGCATCCCAGATTGTTACAGACAATATCAGTACTTTTAATCTGGAAGCTTCACAGTCAACTCATTTAGCAGATATGATGGCATATGCACAAGCAAACAGTTCTACTACAGCAGCAGAGCTGGGCGAGGCATACAAGAACTGTGGCGCCAACATGAATGCCGCCGGTCAGGACATTGAGACTACAACCTCTTTCCTGGAGGCTTTGGCAAATAACGGACTCCGGAGCAGTGAAGCTGGTACCTCCCTTGCTGCCATAATGAGAGATCTGACCAGTAAGATGAAGGACGGAAAGATTGCCATTGGTGATACTTCTGTAGAAGTCATGGATTCCAACGGAAACTTCCGCGACATGACGGACGTCCTAAAAGATGTAGAAAATGCTACAGATGGAATGGGAGATGCACAGAAACAGGCGGCTCTCATGTCAACCTTTACGTCTGACTCCATTAAGGGCTTGAACATGCTTCTTAATACCGGCGCTGATCAGGTGGCTGGCTATGAGGAGAGTCTGAGAAATTGTTCTGGTGCTGCTTCTGATATGGCAGATACCATGCAGGATAATCTGCAGGGAAAATTGACAGAGCTTAGTTCTGCTACTGAGGGACTGGGAATTGCGGCGTATGATTACATTTCAGGTCCTTTGCAGGATGGTGTGGAACTGCTTACTGATATTGTATCTGGCTTAACAGACGTGATTACACCTCAAAAAGATGCAATGGAAGAAATGTACGATGAAGTTGTACAATCCTCCCAGAAAGTTGCAGATAATGTACAGGCGATTGACGATCAGTTTACCGGAACCCTGAATTCAGTGGAAAATGTAGGCGCTCTGGCTGACAGACTGGAAGCACTGAATAATGTCGAAGACCGTACAGCTGTTCAGAAACAGGAAATGGCGGCTATCGTAGATAAACTGTCAGAGTCCATTCCAGAACTGGCTGGTGCTTATGATGATGAAAATGATAAACTGAGTGTAACTAATGATGAGCTGGAAAAACTGGTAGAAAACTATCAGCAAACAGCAATCCAACAGGCGGTAATTGCAGCCACACAGGATTTAATCAATGAGTCTTTAGCGGCACAGGTCCAGCTGGATAAAGCACAGGAACAGAAAAAAATCACTGAAGATAGAATGGAACTCTTGGAAAAAGAGAGAGAATTAATTGTAAAGCTCCAAGAGGAAAGACAGAAGGCCAGTGTAGATCCAAGCTATCAAGTTGATATTGATTTTCCAACAGAGAAAACAAAACTTTATACAGAGGCATTAAAAAAAGGTGCAATAACACAGGATGAATTTAATTATGCTATGGAACATCTAAGCGATAGTAGCAGCGAATTGGATTCACGTTTGGATGGTATTGATGGAAGAACAGTAGCATATGGTGATGCAACTGGAATAGCAGCTACGAGCATAGCTGATTGTGCAGAGAAAATGGAAGGATATTCTCAAGCAATTGAGGAAAATCAAAAAACAATTGATAAATGCTCGGAAGAACAGGAAAGATATGCCAAAAGTGCAGAAAACATTACAAAAGTAAAAAAGGATAATACTGAATCAACAGAAGACAATACAAAGGCACAAGAAGATAATGCTGATGCAATCCAAGCAACCGGCTTGGCGGCAGCAGGAGCTGGCACAGCCCTGGAAGGGTTCAACAAAACTATGGAACGCTCCCAGGAAGCCGCGGATGCTGCTAAGACTGCCATGCGTCAGATCCTGGATGAATACAATTCCACCATGGATTCTATCAAGGCTGATTTGCAGGATAAAATCAGTTTTGCAGATAAATTCGATGGTGGGGATGATATCACCACAGAACAGATGAACGAAAACCTGCAGTCCTGGGTGGATGGAATCCAGAACTATCAGCAGAATCTTCAGCGCCTCAAAGAAGCCACAGACGAGAGCGGGCAGGCAATCTTTTCAGCAGAATTTATCCAGGCAATCCAGGATCAGGGAACTGATGCAGCTAATATGCTCCAGCACATGGTATGGACTCTGGACAATCAGGGTGAGTACGGCGTAGAACAGTTGAAAGGCATATCCAAAAAGTGGACTGATGCCATGGATATATCAGAAGATACAGCAACTGTAATGGCAGCTAATAAGACCGCCTATGAGATGGCAATGGGAGATCTTGGTTCTTCAGATATTGATTTTTCTGATTTGCGCGAGTCCATTGATAACGCCGTTGCTTCAGCAGTGGAAGGCTGGGCTAAGCTTCCAGCAGCCACCCAGGAATCCCTCATGCAGACCGTACAGATGGCGCAGGAATGTGGTGTACAGATCCCAGAGGGACTTGCAGATGGAATTGCAAGCGGTGAGATAACCCCTCAGCAGGCAATAGATCAGCTGAACGGGACTATTGAAGGAACAATCCAGGGCGTGGCAGAAATTGCCAATAAAGCGGGTATCCAGATCCCGGAAGAAATCCAGGCAGGAATTAATGCCGGTGGTACGCAGGCAGTATCCGCTATGCAGGAGCTTCTGGCACTGATCCAGCAGCAGGCAGCAGATGCACAGTCTGCAGGTGAAGATGTTGGTACTGCTGTAGGAGAAGGAACCCAGAATTCAATTAAAGATCAGCAGTCTGGCGTTGAACAGGCTGGTGGCGAGATGGCGTCCGCCGGAGCAAAGGCAGCCGAAGAGAAAAAAGGCGAATATGAAAAAGCCGGAAGCGTAGCTGCTCAGCAGTACCAGACAGGTATCAATTCTGGAAAAAGTGGTGCAATCAGTGCAGCTGGAACCATGGCAGGACAGGCGGCATCTGCTGTTAGGACCTATCAGAATAGCTTTTACACTGCGGGATATAACGCAGATGCTGGTGTAGCACAAGGTATATCAGCAGGCCAGTCCCAGGTCATCAGCGCTTCAATAAGAATGATCAATGCAGGTATTGCCGCAGCCAAGGCAGCAGCAGAGATCCATTCTCCATCAAAGAAATTTGAGAAAGAAGTCGGCTATCAGTTACCTGCAGGTACTGCGTCTGGTATAACTAAAAACACAAAGGTAGCAACTGCAGCCGCTGGAAAAATGTCAAAGGCTGTGTTGAAAAACGCCACAAGCTGGCTTAAGCAATACAATAAGAGCCATGAAGTTTCTCTGGACAATGAAAAATGGTACTGGCAGCAGATACGTGATACAGCTGTGAAAGGATCCACAGCCTATAAACAGGCAACCTCTCAGCTTAATAAGCTTGACAGCAGTTCCACGATCAGCAAGGCACTGAGCAGCAGTATAAAGAACAATTTTGGCGTATCCAAAGAAAAAGTTACCGGATCCGGAGATAATCAAAAGAAAACTACTAAGGACGCAGAAACTTATAATTCTGAAGTCCTCAGTGCTGCTGAAAAACGGCTGGAAAAGTACAAGACATTACATGCTGCCTCTTTAGCCCAGGAGAAAAATTACTGGACCACCGTTCGAAAGAATTTAAAGAGCGGAACTGATGCCTGGTATGAAGCAACACAGAAGATCCAGGAACTGGACACTCAGATCTACGAGGAAAAGCAGGAGAAGCAGGAAGAGGTAGCCAAAGCCAGAGAGGAAGCTGCAAAGACCCAGGCTTCAGTACAGAAATCCCTTTTGGAGACCTACCAGACCTATTATTCCATGTCCGCCAGGGCAGAGATGGAATATTGGGATATTGCCAGAAAACAGTTCACAGCCGGCATGGATGAGCGCATAGAAGCAGATAAAAAGTACCTGGAAGCCAAAGAAGATTACGAAAAAGAAAAGCTGCAGCTTGATGAAGATTACAATGATAAGCGGGAAAAGCTTGAAAAAGAACTAAATGAGACCATACAGGATCTGGAAGAAAAAAGGGACAGTGCCATAGCTGATCGGAAGAAAGACATCCTTTCATCCATGAATAACTATGATGCCTGGGATGCTTCCGGATATACTGCAGATCGTCTGATTTACAATATGAATACCCAGGTTGAGGGACTGAAACTGTGGGAAACCCAGTTGCAGGAACTGAGCGGAAAGGGACTTTCAGAGGGGCTGCTGCAGGAACTGAAAGACGCAGGACCAGAAGCAGCCGCCAATATTTACAGCCTGAATCAGATGACTGCAGAGCAGCTGGATGAATTTAACAAGCTTTGGGAAGAAAAGCAGGAGATAGCAGACCGGCAGGCAAAAAAAGATACACAGGCTACGCGGGATGCTATTGACCAGCAGATAAGTGACACCAAGAAAGACTATAAGAAGCAGCTGGATGATCTGGCAGCTGAAAATGCTTCGGCTGTTGCGAAACTAAATGAGGGACTATCTACCGGCTTGCAGTCCCTGGTGGAACAGGCTGGCCAGATTGGTGAGGATATTGTAGGTAACCTGATCGCTGGCATTCAGAAAGCTGGCACAGGTGGAACTTTGCTTGACGTAAATGTAACTCCGAATGGCAGCACTGCATCTGGCACGGCCTCTTCTGGATCCGGTGGAACAGATACATCCAGCACTGCTTCTTCAAGCTCAGCTTCCTCTGGGACAACATCTGAAATTGCGCCCGCGCAAAAAGCAGAGCTGGAGGCCGTGACCGCAGGTGTAGCGGAAGAACCGGCAGAAATTACAGAAGTACAAAAGCTGATCAATGCAAGTAAAGCCCATAAGAAATCAGTATCAGATGCTGAGAAAAAGAAGCATTCGGATCTGTGGCAGTACATTGTTAAGAACTACGGCCGGAGCGTCAACGATTCCACAGTTAAAAAGATTGCGGATGCTCTTAGCGTGGAAGCCGACAAAAAGCCTACATCAGCGCAGAAAAAAGCAATTCTGGCCGCTATGAAAAAGAACGGCCTGAAGACCGGTACTCAAAACGTCATAGAGGATCAGCTGGCGTGGTTATTTGAAAATAACGCCCAGGAATATGTTCTCCGTAAGTCCGATGGCGCGATCATGCAGAACATGCTCACCGGGGACAAGGTAATTAACCCACAGGGAGCAGAAAACCTTTATAATTTTGCCATGAATCCGGATCAGTTCCTGGAATCCAGATCTTCCCTGGAGGTAGGAGCGGCTGGAGTCGAGAAACTTAACCGTTTGATCCAGCAGCAGTCAGAGCACCAGGCGAAGTTATCAGGAAGCTATCGAAGTGATAACTCCGAAATACTGAGCAAAATGGATTCCATGATGAGTACGATGGAGTCCATGATGGAGAACATGGCAAGCTCCATGAAGAACTTAAAAGTATTCATGGATAAAGATAAGCTGGTCGGAGAACTCAGGGAAGACATGAACATAAAAAATGAAATGGCAGCCACAAGATACACAAGGGGGCGTCTGAGATGAATATAAATGGCTGGGACATATCCGGAGCACAGGCCAAACAGTGGAACGTGACTCCGGGATTTTCCGATATTGAAAATGAAAGCGAATGGCAGAGGGGAAGCCCACTGCCGTTTTTCATTAATGGATCAATCGGGTGGAAGACAATACGGATCACCTTCCTGGTATACGGCTCTGATCGAAATGAGATCTTGCAGAATTGCAGCACCCTGCTTTCCCATATGATGTCCGAGTCGGTCACCTTGGAACTGGATAAGTTCGATCACAAGTTTTGCGGGTTTATGAGCAAGCATGATTTTACAGAAAACCCGCTTGCCCGTCTGAAGGTGACATCCAACAGGCTGAGCAAGCTCACCGTTGATTTTTCCTGCTATGAGTTTGCTGAACAGCCAAACGGTTCACCGTTTTCGGAGTCCGCTTCCGGGATGCTGGAGACAGTAGTTACAAATCCTGGGAACATCCGGACGCCTTGTATGGTAGAGATTACGCCAAAGGTGGGAATGGAACAGCTGACAATAACTGGAATAAACCGAAATCTAGATACAGGAGAAAACCTTCGGGTGGTAATAAGAAGCCTTACTGCTAACAGTACTGTGATTTTAGACGGAGAAAGTGGGAAGATTACAGAAAATGGGGCTAACAAAGCAGCAGATGTTGATATTTGGAGCCTGCCGATCCTTTTACCAGGGGAAACAAGGATTACCTTAGACAGCACATGGACAGACATGACTGTGAAATATAGACCAAGATTTATGTAGGAGGAAAAAACATGACAAACCAGGAAATGTTAAACGCTTATAACGGATTAAAACTTTTTCAGGAAAAAGAAGCACAGATTTATAAAGAAGATGGAAAGAAAATTTTATCTGGAAAGATAAAACTGAGCTATGCCATTAATAAAAACACGAACTTATTGCTTAACGCATTAAAACCTTATGAAGATACCCGTAAGGAGTTAATGGAAGAATACCGGGATCTTGAACAGGAGGAAAAGGCAATTGAAGAGGAAAAAAAGCGAGCTGAACAGGAAAAGAGAGCCCCCGGAAATGTGGATATCATTCTTAAAGAAGGAAAAAGTGTAAAAGAGCTCAACCAAAAGATTCAGGAACTTCTGGGACTGGAAATGGATTTTGAGGTGCATAAGGTATCCCTGGAAGAATTTGATGGGCTTGATATTGGAAGTTGGGAATTAGGCATTTTTATGTTTATGATTGAAGACTAAACGGAGGCGGCCCTATGCTTAAGATATATGATACGAACCACAATGCCATAGGGCATATTGTCAAATACAAGGATCTGAAGGTTGCGAGCGACGTTACAACTGGCGATCAGACTCTTTCTTTTACATACATGGCAAGACATCATGAAATCTGTGAAGAGTATTATATTGAGACTCAGGATGCTGAGTATGTAGTAAAAGAAAAGAGTGTAAGCACAGATGGATTCCTCTCCTTTGTTGCGGTACTGAACCTGGAAGAACTGGAGGCGAAGCCCTGGAGCTCCTTTGGCATTACGGATTCCACAATAGAAGATGCGGCCAAGCTTGCTCTGGCTGGATCCGGCTGGACGGTTGGCGAATGTACCGTAACCAAGAAAAGAAATGCAGGGATATTGCAGACAAATACGCTTGGAGTAATTCAGAAGCTGTGTACTGCATTTATGTGTGAAGTCGTTTATGATACCAAGAAAAAGACAGTATCCTTTTACGATCAGGTTGGCCAGGATAAAGGGAACTTTTTCCTCACAGGGCTTAACCTGAAACGGTTACAGAGGAAGGGCAGCACCTACGACTATTATACGAGAATTATCCCTATTGGCCAGGACGGGCTTACCATCGAGTCCGTGAACGATGGGAAGAATTACCTGGAAAATTACCAGTACACGAATAAGGTGAAGACCTACATCTGGAAAGACGAATCTTATACAGATGCTGCAGCCATGAAAGAGGATGCAGAAGCGAAGCTGAAAGATCTGTCAAAGCCGGAAGTATCATACAGTGCTGATATTATTGATCTGGCCAAACAAAGAGCTGGATACGATGATTTTTCTTTTTCCCTGGGAGATACAATCACCCTGATCGATGCCGCCACCGGGATCCGGGAAAAGCAGCGGATCATCAAGCTTACACAATATCCACAGGACCATACCAAAGATGAGTGCGAACTGGCCAATAAGCTTCCCTCATTCGAAGAGGCCAGGGAGAAGCTCCAGGCCGCCCAGGAAATTATTAACACCGTAATCAGTGATGATGGACGGTACACGGGGACTATCAATGTATCGGATATTTTGCATTTTGACGAGGGTGTATATGGCAGCAGTGCGGTGGGAAATCTGCAGGGGTTGTACAATACTCTGGACGGGAGCTTATCAGAACTGAAACTGGCGGTAGGACAGATCGAGTCAAACTATATCAAGACAGAAGAGGCTGATATTAAGTTTGCCACCATTGAAAGTCTGAAAGCACTTGAGGCAGAAACTACCAGCATTAAGTCTAAATACGCGGAATTTGAGAGTACCGTTACGGATGAACTGGCGGCTAACAAAGCGTTAATCAATGAGCTGGATGTAAAAAAGATTAACGCCGCAGACGCTGATTTGAAATACGCAAGCATTGATTTCTCCAATATTGGCATAGCGGCTATGGAGAAATTCTATTCAGAATCTGGCTTGATTAAGAATGTAGTGGTCGGCGACCAGACTATTACTGGCGAATTGGTCGGTGTAACTATCAAAGGTGATCTGATCGAGGGTAACACCATCAAGGCAGATAAGCTGGTCATTAAGGGGGAAGATGGCCTTTACTACAAGCTTAATACCAACGGATCAGGAGTAACTTCGGAGCAGACTGACTATAACAGTTTGAACGGTACTGTTATCCAGGCCAAGAGTATCACAGCAGATAAAGTGGCGGTGACCGACTTGGTAGCTTTTGGTGCTGACATCGGTGGAAACCATATCGGACACGACTGCATATATTCCGGAGCTAAGACTTCTGCGCTCAATACCACCAGAGGATTCTATCTCGGCTCAGATGGCCAGGTAGGATTTGGCGATACGAATGAGTATATTCAGTTCTATAAAGGCGATGACGGGAACTTTCACCTGAGAATTAGTGCTGGCGATATTTTGTTTGGTAAGAGTAAGAAGACTGTAGAGAGCGCAATTACTGAGATCGACACTAAGGTTAATAACGTTAAGTCCATTGTTGGAAACACATACACTTACCAGGTTGGTACTAGCATGACAGATGTTCCTACAGGGGAATGGCTAACTTCAATGCCTAACGTACCACAGGGACAGTATCTCTGGACAAAAGAGACCACCTTATATTCAGACGCAACCACCTCCGTAGGCTATATCGCTACCAGGATGGGTGTTGATGGTGCTGGTGGAGCTACCGGACCGGCTGGACCACAGGGACCCCAAGGTGAAAAAGGAGAGAAAGGTGATACTGGAGAGCAAGGACCCCAGGGTGATACCGGCGCAACTGGTCCACAGGGACCTCAAGGTAACCAAGGAATACAAGGAGTAAAGGGTGATATGGGTGCCACTGGCCCAATCGGACCACAAGGACCCCAGGGTAACCAGGGGCCGACCGGACCTCAGGGACCAACTGGTGCCACGGGACCGACCGGTGCCACTGGTGCTATGGGGCCTCAAGGTCCTAAAGGCGATGGACTTGACGTCAAAGACACTAGAAGCACAAATCAAACGCCGCTTTGGTATATACAAAATTTCCCGATGACCACAGTAAATGAGTTGAAATTAGCAAATACGATTGGTCTAACTGGTGAAAACTTCTGTCTTTTAATAACATGCGTGCCATGGCGAGATGCTTCCGGCGGATATCCTAAGCAGACTGCAAAGATTGATGGTCGTGAATTATGGCGAATCGGTATTAGTGATACGCAATGGAGTACATGGAATGACGCATACACCCTTGCAAATTCTGTTGATATGGGTATAGCCGCTTGGTGTTATAACAACGATCGTACTTATATTAATGGCGGACGATTGTACGCTGGTTCGGTTACCGCTGTTCAAATGGCTGCTAATTCTATAACAACTGAAAAAATTGCGGCTGGTTCGGTTACCGCTGATAAAATTGACGTTGTCAGTTTGTTTGCAAAAGACATCGAGGCATCCGGTTCTATATCTGGTGTTAAAATAGTTGCTAGAGAGATTACTGCAAATCAGTCATACTCTATATTTAACGGCACAAACAGTCAGAAAATCTTATATTTTGATGGATCGTCTATCAAATTAGGAAAAATGGGAACTGGAACATCTATACAAGGTGGCGCCGGATTCGAGTTTTTTGATAAGACGGTCACGATGTATGGTGATCTGAGTTTATACAGTGGCGATATTACCACTCCTGGCAATGTGCAGGGAAAAACAATAACTGCGACTGCAGACATGAATACTAATACCATATATGCATCTAATTGGTTTAGATCGCGCGGTACTACAGGATGGTATAGTGAGGATTATGGTGGTGGCTGGTATATGACGGATTCCGATTGGATTCGGGCATATAACGGAAAAGGTATAACCACCAATGGCAATATGTCCATTGGTGGTTATATTAAGAGTAACAACATAATAAATACAACATATGAGTATCAGTCCAATAGAGGTTCGGTAGACTGGCGCTTTGGTGCGGCAACAGGTACAGGTGATGAAAATTTCTTTAGCTTTTATAAAGCTAACAATGGAATGATTCCACTGGCAATTGATGGAAATTTCGGAAACATTTACGTTGGGTTCAATGTGGGAGGTTCAGGTTCGAAGACTGCTGTAGGAGTTTATCTTGGCGCTGAAGTGGCTGGAAGTAGAGCTTTTATCTATCACGGAGATTCATACGCTGGGTCAATTTGGATTCAAACCAGACTTGATGGTTCATGGAAATGGTTTAGTCTCGGAAGAGCATGTAGTGCAGCTCTTTCTGATATTCGACTAAAAGACGATATAAGAGACACCGAAGTACAAGACGCAACAAAAGTTATTGAAGCAATGCAAATTCGTTCTTTTGAAAGAAAAGATTCTCATAAAAAATACAAGATTGGCTTTATAGCAGACGAACTCGAACAGCTTGACCCTAACCTTGTCGATGGAGGCGGAGAAGTTGACGGACATCCATATTATAAATCTGTCAATAATTTGCAGTTGCTTGCGTATGTTGTAAAAGCAATGCAAGAGCTGAGTTCTAAAGTGGATCGGCTCGAAAGAGAAAACGAAGAACTTAGAAGAAAACTTTATTCATAGGAGGATAATATCATGGCATTAACAACATCTAAATCTATCAACTTATCAGGACAGTCCGTTATCAACGGAGTAACAGTGGAGACCTACACCGCATCTTGCAGTGAGGCTAACCCAAAAACTATGTATATTCAGCAGTCTACCACTAACCAGGAGTTACGGAAAGAGAACCGTACGCAGTGCCGTAAAGACCGTGACGAGTTCGAGGAGCTTGCATATGCTATGCAGGACGAGATGATAGCAAACAAAGGACAGGTTGACAGTACAGAAGAGTGATTGGAGAAGAAAATAAATATGAGAATTAGAGCGAGACCATACTAGGTCTTATTTTTTTACAAAATTGCGCCGGCGCAATGCTGGAGAAAGGACATATATGGAAGTAATTATTTCTTCTACAATATCGGCAGCAGTAACGCTGATAGTGTGTCTGATCAGCAATCATAGCCAGAATGAAAAGACGAGGGCGCTAATGGAATACAAGCTGGAAGAGCTTACAAAAAGAGTGGATAAGCACAACAACACCATAGAGCGAACTTATAATCTGGAACAGAGGATGGCTGTATCAGAAGAACAGATTCGGGTAGCAAATCATAGAATTGCAGATTTGGAACATGATCATAAGGAGGATTAACTGTATGAACATTAATGTAAATGAAATTATGAACTATGTAACCTATGCTCTGATCGCATTTGGCTTGATGGCCTTTGTGGTGTCTCTTATTGTGCAGGCAATAAAAGACCTACCGTGGTTCAAAAAATTACCAACCAGTGCAGTTGCTCTTATCACATCCTTTATTGTATGCACTGCTACAATGGTTGCTTTTTGCGAATATTTTAAAATTGTGATTGAATGGTACTATGTGTTTGCTGCAATTATTGCATCATTCGTGATTTATATGGTAGCAACTGGAGGCTGGGAAAGAGTAAAGACAATCTGGGATAAGACAAAGTACAAAAAATGAGGGCGAGTGATCGCTCTCATTTTTGAAAGGAGAACTTTGACATGAAATATTTTATCTGTGTAGGTCACGCGAACTATGGCGGTGGCGTCATATCATCTGCAGATGGTACCAGCAAGGGCGGTGTGAACGAATATAAGTACAACAAGGAACTGGCGCCCTATGTGTGCAAATGGCTTAAGGCAGCAGGACATGAGGCAACCCTGTGTATTGCTCCGGAAGGTCAGCTGCATTCCCTGAATGATGAAATCAAGTATTTCATTGAAGAAGAGAATAAACAGAACTATGATCTGTCAGTCCAGCTTCATCTGAATGCATTTAATGGAGAGGCATATGGCTGCGAAGCATACTGTTACAATGCAAATGGACTGCCGGAAGCCCAGCGGATCAGCGCGAAGCTAGGCACTGTCTGGCATGACAGAGGAGCTGAAGAACGTCCAGGTTTGTACTGGACCAGAAAGACCAAGGCAAAAGCTGTCCTGGTAGAATCTTTCTTCTGTGATAACAAGGACGATTATGCCAAAGCGAAAAAACTTGGTATGGATGCTCACGGAAAGCTGATCGCAGAGGGCATTCTGGGAAAAACGATCACAATTGCGCCGGCGCAACCGAAAGCAAAGTATTACATCCAGGCTGGAGCCTACGGAACAAAAGAAAATGCAGATGTGATGGTGAAAGTGCTTAAGAAAAAAGGATTTTCAGCAAGTATCCGCAAAGTAGCCGGCTCCGTCCCATACCGTGTCCAGGTCGGCACCTACAGAACAAAGAAGGCTGCCAATAAGGTGGTAAAGAAACTGAAGGCAGTAGACTTCCAGGTATTGGTGAAGAGCCTGTAATGTCGAAATTCATCGTACTATCTCGCACGATAGTGCGTGACAGATGGGAAAGAATCTGGTACATTAAATATATCCCTCAAATAAGAAAAAGTCCTTACAATCATGCAGCTGCCCGCAGAAGAGTGAGGGCTTTTCTTCTTATATAAAATGACATGGTTGAAGCTGTATAGAATAATACAAAAATGAATACGTAACATACTGGTAGCTAACAAAAATCGCGAAAACCCATTAAAATAAGGCACTACAGTTTCTGTAGAGGAAGCTGCTAAGGCTGGTAAGTTCTAATAATTGAATAAACTATAATTGCTATGTAGCAATGAAATTGGGCACTCTGTACAAAATACAGGGTGCTCATTTTTTATCCGCAAAGTCAACACGCAGACCCTGCCCACGTCCTGTTCACATAAGTAATTCCGTATGGGCAAAATGTGGGTGAAATTCTGAATGCATAATATATAATGTGGGTGCTAAAATTTGACTTCTACTCACAGAAATTTTCACAAACCCATCAAATCTCCCTCACAATTTCATCACAGATTTCAGGTATATTAATAATCAAACAAAGGCGATAACCTTTTTAATCGTATAGATCATATTTTCTTTTTCATACTTGCCAGGACTTTTTGATAAGCCCTGGCCCTCCTTTTTTTCGGGGCAAAATCAGCCCGACAGATTCCATTGACGAAAACATAATTCTATGGTAAAACTTTACTATGCCAATACATTACAGGAGGTTGACCCGAAATGGCAAAAGAAGCAAAGACAAATGCAATGCGAATGCTGGACAGACAGAAGGTAAAGTATGAAACACTTGCTTATGAATGTGATGAATTTATTGATGGAATCCATTGTGCGGATATTACAGGAGCACCTTATGAGCAGTCCTTTAAAACGCTTGTGATGGAAGGGAAAAGCGGCGGATATTATGTATTTGTAGTTCCGATTGAGAAAGAAGTGGATCGTAAGGCAGCTGCCAAAGCAGTAGGAGAGAAGGCAGTTGATATGATCCATGTGAAAGATATTACGAAGATCACAGGCTATGTTCGCGGTGGCTGCAGCCCTATTGGAATGAAGAAACCTTTTCCCACGGTTTTTGATGCTTCGGCAGGAAATTTTCAGGAAATTTATGTAAGCGGGGGGAGAATCGGCCTGACCTTGAAAGTGCCGGTAGCGGATCTTCTGAAAGTGACAGGCGGCAAACTGGCTGCAATCACAGCAGAAGAGTAAGAAACATATATTTTACAGAAAACAAAGCGAAATATGCTAAAATATTTATAAAGAAAACACTGCATGCTGCTATATGTCAAATGCCTTTTTCAAACACACTCTGGCACAGTCGGCAGTGCGAATCAGAAACAAATGATAAAGTGTTCCTGATAAGGGTTCGGTAAGCAAAAGCCACCAGCAAATGTATTATATTAAGCTCGCCAGACGAGCAGCAAGGAGGATTTATGAGAGAAGGAAAGAAGTTTAAGAAACTATTGATCGGGGTCGCAGCGGCTGCTATGACCATGCTTTGTACCTTGCCGGTATCAGCGGCAACTAAATCGTTTAAACCGAT
>OHYB01000752.1_pt1 | contig 14678 bp, 11 predicted proteins | sample 1580181 | NCBI WGS metagenome assembly OHYB01 (sample SAMEA3882510, study PRJEB24775) | human gut metagenome | biome: human-associated habitat; feature: intestine environment; material: feces | place: Netherlands | collected 2009/2010
GCGGCTGGACAGTGGACCTTATGCGCATCGACAACGCCATCCCTGCGGCTGACACTGCCCACAGCTTGGAACTCGGCATGATCCGCTGCGTGGATGATATTCGGGAACAGGTGCGGCGCGAAACCGGGCTGTCCCTCACGGATGCCCAAATCGAAAATATGCTGGCGGGTCAGCCCTGCACGGTCAGCGATACGGTGCGCGACATTGTGAACCGGCAGGGGCGCAAGTACACCGAACATCTGCTGTCTGCCACTATGGAAGCTGGCTTTGACCTGCACGCTATCCCCGCCGTGCTGCTGGGCGGCGGCGCATCGGTGGTGAGCCGCCACCTCAGCCCCAAAGACGCGCTTTGTAAAACGATTTTCCTGCTGGACGACAAGGTGAACGCGGTCGGATTCGAGCGCGCGTTGGCCGCCGTGTCGCGCCGTAAAAGCGAGGCATGAAACGCCCGCAATATGTTTTCCGCCCGAACCTTAACGAACCGCAACACCGCCGCGCATGGGCGTTGCTGCAGCAGGTGCCGCCTGCCAAACGCAAAGAGTTTCTGGTGCAGAGTATCCTTGCGGCAGAACAGACGGATAGGCTGGAGAAAAGCATCCGCAAGGTGGTGCGGGAGGAGTTGCAGGCAGTCAACATAACCAACGCTGTTCCAAGCCCACTGTCAGAGAATGCTATACCAGACTCTGCGCTCGATTTCCTGAATTCACTGTAGGGGGTGATTCCAATGTTTTAATAATAGGTAGAAAAGCAGAAGGAAAAAGGAGGTTTATACATAGTGAATGGTAAAAAAATCTTGTTCGGTGCAGCCTGTGACAGGCTGCTTTTGTTTTTGATGAGGGGCGCCTATTAAGCACATTCGCAGATCCGGCAAGCATCCCCATTGGGAGTTGTGCCCTTGATCAAGTTCGTAGATATGTTCTCCGGCATCGGCGGTTTCCGCGAAGGACTGACCCGTGCCGGAGGATTTGAATGCGTAGGACACTGCGAAATCGACAAATACGCCAACCGCAGTTATAACGCCCTGTTTGACACGAAGGGAGAGTGGTTCATTGAAGATGCCCGAAAAGCCGACCCCAGCACCATGCCCGACTTCCAGCTGCTCTGCGGCGGATTTCCTTGCCAGACTTTCAGCATTGCCGGATCCCGAAAAGGATTCGGAGATCCGCGCGGCACTCTCTTCTTTGAACTGGCCCGCCTGGCTGAAGCCCGGAAGCCTTCGTATTTGCTGTTTGAAAATGTACCTTATGTGCAGAAGTGCATAAGGTACATTATGTACACAAATCAAATATGTATAGCACCTCCTAAAAACAGCGGAGCAAGGCTGTTTTTGCTTTGCTCCACTGTGCATAATATGTTTCTTTTAGCCAAGGGATGAAAGCCATGCAATAAGATCAGCGTCCTGCTCCCAATTCGAAGCGCAAGGCAATTCCAAGCATAGAGAGGCTTTTTCCAGTGCCGCATGTTTTGCTTCGTTGTCTGCACGGGCATATATCTCTGTTGTGGAAATATCTGCGTGGCCGAGATAATCTTTAATATAAACAGTGTTTACATTTGCTTGAACTAAATGCATGGCTTTTGTGTGCCGGAACACATGTGGAGATATAGTGGCAGGAATATCAGTTGAGATTGCCTGTGCCGCAGCTGCATACTTCTGGACAATATATGTAATTCCAGAGCGCGTCAGCTTGCGGTAATTCCCACTCCAAAACAGTGGCATGTCCGGACTTTTTTGGGGCGTAATACCATTTTCCGTAAAGTAGCTTTGCAGCAATTCTACTGTTTGCTTCATCAGCGGAACAGTGCGAACCTTTCCTCCCTTGCCATGTAAGGTAATTGCTGCAGGCGAATCAAGTCTAACATCACGCATACGAATATCGGCTAATTCACTTACACGTGCTGCCGTGTCGTATAAAACCGTAAGAAGAACAAGGTGTCGGCGTCCCTTTGGCGTTGTAATGTCGGGGGTAGCCAACAAACAGCGTAATGCATCGGGTGTAAGGTATTTTGCGGGAGGAGCGGACGAAACCATTTTGGGAATATTGTGTATCTGAATGCACTGTTCCATAAACTGTGGCTCTTCGACCATAACATAGTCAAAGAATGCATGGATTGCGCAAAGCCGTTGGTTACATGTGGAAGGCGAAGATTTTCGGATGTTCCTAAGCCACAAAATAAAGTCCTCAATACATTTTCTATCTAGCTGAGTCATTGGTAATTTTGCAATATTGAACCCCTGTATATCGCGACAAAATATCAGCAGCAATTTAAATGTGTCTCGGTAGGAACAGATTGTGTTGCTGCTCAAGTTTCGCTGTGCAGGCAAATATTGTGTAAGATACTTCGACAAAAGTAGTGCGAAATCAAGCGACTTCATCTTGGCACCTCCATTGTTGGAATCAACTCACCGAATTGTTTTTCCAATTTTTGTGTAATATCCGGATACATTTGTGCAGTCAACTGGAGATATCGCTGCGTTCCGGATAGGTCGTTGTGTCCCAAATAAGTTGAAAGAACGGGAAGCCCTGCCGTCAAATCTTCGCCTGCAAGAACCCAGCTATTTAGGCAATGAACAGCAAATGTATGGCGCATATCATGTGGCCGAGGCCCTCTATCTGGCCCTCCGTAAGGAATCTCGGACATTCTTAAAAGTATCCGGAATTGTGTGTGTATCCAAGAGGCTCCATACTGTTCTCCTTTACTGCGAGAACAGCAACTGGCAAAAAGGATTGCTTCATTTGAGGCAGGCGGAAACAATTCTAAATAGTTAGCCAGCGGAATTGCAACGGCATCCGTAAAAGGCACCAGACGGCTTTTGTGAAATTTTGTGTCACGAATTGCAAGAACTTTTTCGGTAAAGTCTACATCACAGACGCGCAGATTCAACAGTTCAGAGGTACGCAGTCCGCAATTAAACAGCATGCGGAACATTACTGGAATCTGGTACTTTTTTACCGGGTTTTGCATGCATACAGGAAAATGGTCTGCAGAATCCAACATCTTTTCAATTTCAGTGTCAGTAAATATATAGGCCCTGAAATTGCGCACTTCTTTGGGCATAGACTTGGGCGGAATTTTGTATGCGGTAAAACCTTTTCGAATTACAAAATTCAAGAATCCATTTATTGCGCTGACATCTCGGAGTACAGTGTTTGCCTTTTGGTTTAAGCCCGTTCCAATATGCTCAAGGACGTACTCCTTAGAGAAAACAATTTTTCCATCTTCTGGTTCCTTGTAATCACGCAGGAAACGCCGAATGCATCCTTCGTCGGTTTTTGACACAAACCCAAGCGCATGGCGCTCTGCCATATACTGTTCCAGTAGCATCTTAGCAGTCATGCAGAAGCCTCCCACTTTCCATAAGATAATGCGCATTTGCGCAGGGCGGGAAGATTTACTTTTGTGTAGCCTGTGGTTGTTTTGGGACTGGAATGGCCGAGAATATTAGAAATCGTCAACAGTGGTGTGCCGTCCATCAAGAGTGTACTTGCAAGGGTACGTCGCAGCGAATGGATCGCTTTTCGATTTTTTCTTGTCAGACCTGCGTATGTAATGTATTTCTTAAGCGCAGAAGATACGGCAGCGCTGGACTGGAATCCACCATAGGGATGAAGGTGCCGAATAAAGACATTGTCACAATTGGAATCAAGCCGACCGTTTCTTAAATAGTCAATAATTGCTTCTCCAATCACAGGCAGCAACGGCAAAGCACTGACTTTTCCGGATTTTTGCTGCGTGTAAGTAATCAGCTTTTGGTTCCAATCCAAGTTTTTGAATCTCAGGTTACAAATATCGCCCGCCCGCATCCCCAGCAGGATCGCAAGAAGAAACATAGCATAGTCTCTTTTTCCAATTGGATTACTCCTGTCAACAGCAGATAGCAGTTGCTTTACTTCTGCGGGAGTCCATATTTCAGGAATGTCCTCATCTGTGTAAATCTTAGGTTTGGGAACATCTGCAGATAAATCCTTTGTGAACTGCTCTGACTCATAAAGATAGCGCAAAAAGTCTTTCAGCACACTGGCAGTCGTGTAAAGTGTTGGCCGACGACAACGGCAAAGAGTAGTCATAAAATTCGAGAGATCTGCAGATGTCAAACATGCAAGCTGAATGTTGCGGCCCTCTATATACTCAAAAAATTGGCATAGCTTCATCTGCTTTGTGCGTAGTGTTCCCTGTGAATTATGCTTCTTTCTGCACTTCATAAGATAGCTCTCCAGCAAAATGTCATACTCTGGATTGACTGTATAACTGCGGTGGCAATATCTAAGTGCGTATCCGAACTGGAAGATGTCGTCTAAAAGGCGGATCGCTCTGCGCGTGGCAGATTGCGACTTTGTTAGCTGGAGTCGTGGACTTGCAATATTTACGCCATAGATGGATTGAAAATATTCCCGTCCAGTCGTTGCAGTATAGTCCTGAATTTTCTCATTGCTGTAGTAATCTGAAAACTTTCTGAATTCAGCACAGTAAATTTGTAATGCACTACGCTTGAAATCTAGTCGCAATAATTCTGAATTTGCTGTAGTGATTAATTCTGAGATAGGGATACTCTTTTGACTTGGCATAGTTGGCCTCCTTTATATCTGTGATAACCAAAGTATAAAGGAAAATTATGCACAGCGAAACACAAATTTGAAACGTATCTACATCATTTACGAAAGGAGACTTTACATAATTGCTTACAACTCATAATGTACCCGGCCTGTTATCTCATGGCGGATGGCGGACATTTGCGACGATCCTTAACACGCTGGACAGACTGGGGTATGGCGTGGAATGGCAATGTCTTAACAGCAAAGATTTCGGCGTTCCCCAGTCAAGAAACCGCGTGTACATTGTCGGATATCTTGATGAGCGATGTAGAGGAAAAGTATTTCCTTTCACCGAAACAACAGGAGGTTCTCTTATTCAAACCCACGGCGGTCACCAAGGAGAGCGCGTCTACTCCCCCGAAGGATTAAGCTGTACGCTAGCTGCCAATCCGGGTGGCTTCGGTGGCAAAACCGGGCTGTATGAGGTGGGAGTGCCGATCAAGTGCGCCACCAAGACCGGCTACCAGATGGCACAGGTCGGTGACAGCATCGACCTGAGTTACGCCACAGTCAACAGTCGGCGCGGACGGGTTGGTAAAGAGATTGCGCATACACTTACAACGGGCTGCCAACAAGGCACTGTTGAAGTTCGCCCGGTCAAAAATCCCATCAAGTCCGACCTCGCCCGCAACACCGAACGCACCGGTAAGCCCGGCGCACCCATGCATACACTTACCACAAAAGACCGTCACGGCGTTCTATGCGAGGGTCGCATCCGCCGCCTGACACCGCGCGAATGTCTGCGGTTGCAGGGCTGGGCGGATGACCGCATCGACACGGTGCTTGCCATCCAGAGCGATAACCAAGCCTACAAGCAGGCAGGCAACGGTGTGACGGTCCATGTAGTGGAAGCCATCGGACGGCGCATTGCCAAGATGGATGCAGAACTACGGGGTGAGGCGCTTGCCCCTTGATTTCCGTGACCAGTATTTTGGCTGTGAAATCGAACTGACCGGGATAAACCGCGCCACGGCAGCCCAAACACTGGCCGACCTATTTGGAACCCGCGCCGAGCATTCCGGCGGTGGCTACGATGCCTACCGTGTCAAAGATTTGGACGGTAAAGAGTGGAAAATCGTTCGGGACAGCAGTATCCATCCCGAATGCCGCAGGCGGTCTGTTCTTATCGGGGAGACCTATAAGGTCGAACTGAATTCCCCCAAGCTTGAATACGGCGAGATGGAAAAGCTGCAGGATGTTGTCCGCGCACTGCGCCGCGCAGGGGGCATCGTAAACGACAGCTGCGGAATGCACGTCCATGTGGATGCCAGTAAGCATACTCCGCAGAGCCTCAAAAATGTGCTGTCCATCATGTATTCCAAAGAGGATATTTTGTTTGCAGCACTCAAAGTCAACCCTGCCCGCATCGACAGCTACTGTCAGGCGGTGGATGAGCCGATTCTGGAAGAAATCCGCAAGCTGCCCAGCGGTGCAAGTATGGATCAGCTGAAAGACCGCTGGTATCGCGGGCGGGACGGCAGCGACTATCACTACGACCAATCTCGATATCATGCCTGTTATGCGCAGAAAAAAGTTATGCTGAGAATCTTTTAGAACAGACGTTACTTCGAGACTGTTCACCAGAAATCTCAGCATAATTTTCTACAAGGTCTTTAAAAACGCCTTTAAGTCAGGGTCGTCGTTCCAATCCGGCATGGCAGGCGTATTCATCCTCGTGTCCATTGTTTCTAATGCCTTGCGCCGGGCTTCGGGATTAGCATTTGCGTAAACCTGTGTTGTCTCAATAGATTCGTGCCCTAAAAAGTCACGAATATAAATGAGATTTTTGCCTGCCTCAACAAGATGCATTGCTTTAGAATGCCGGAGACAATGCGGTGTAATCTGCGGAAAAAATGAATCCACCGCAGTATTTGCTTTGTGGCTATATTTTGCTAGCACGTAGGAAACACCGCTGCGAGTCAACTTTTTTCCTTGCGGATTTGTAAACAGCTGGTCATTGCGGCGTTCTGGTATATCAAGATGGTTCTCACAAATGTATTGGCGCAATACCTGTGCACACGGTTTGGTAAGCGGAACATCTCGACTTTTTCGCCCCTTCCCTAATAAATGTACAACTGGTAGTGAATCTATTCGGATATCGCAGATTCTTAAATCGCAAAGTTCCTGAACTCGTGCAGCTGAATCGTAAAGGAGAAGAATCATCGCCAAGTCTCTGCGACCTTTTGGCGTGGAAATATCAGGCTGTTCCATTAGAATATCGGTTTGCTGGTTACTCAAATATTGAACCGTAGGCTTTGCTGCTTTTTTGCTGTCAATTGAAAGAATGCGCTGACACAGAATCATTTCATCCGGGCATTCAATTTGTACATATTTTGCAAATGACTTCAACGCAGCAAGTCGTTGGTTTCGAGAAGATATACTGCATTTGCGTTCAGTTTCAAGATATTGTAGAAATTCAAGAATCAGTTCGCGGGAAAGGTCGTTAAAAAGCATTTTCTCTAATTTAAAGCCACAATACTTTTCAAGGTAGCCATGAAAAATAACAAAGGTGTCCCGGTAAGAGTAAATTGTATTTGTACTGACATTTTTAGTTCCTGCCAGATACACGCTAAAGTATGCGGAGACTAAACCGGCGTAGCTGCATCTATTCCTCATTGCAAAGTACCTCTGTAATGGTATGGAATCGGTCATTGAATGGTTCGGTGACTTCCATGTAGGCTTCCGGGACAAGCCTCAAGTATTTTTCGGTTGTTGTAATTCGGTCATGCCCAAGAGCAGTGCGGAGAATCGGCAAACAGGTATATATGTCTTTTCCTTCGGAACTCCATTTGTTTAGAATGTGGACCGCAAAGGAATGCCTGAGATCATGGAGACGAGGCCCTTTTCCTCGACCTCGGTGTGGAATCCCGGCATCAAATAAGCATTTTCGAAAAATATCGTAAATTGTACTTGTATCATAGAATCCGCCATCAGGAGCAGGGAAAAAGTAAATACTTTTTGCATTTGCCACTAATGGATTACTGCGGTAGGATTTCATGTATGCAAGCATTGAGTCCGAAATTCCTACCAGCCGTTCTTTGTCTCCTTTTGCACCGTATATGGCTAAAACTCCAGCATCCAAATCAACATCTGCAACCTTAAGGTGCAGAGCCTCTGACACGCGCAGCCCACATGTATAAAGCAGGCGAAACAGAACCGGCATAACTAAATGTCGTAGTGGAGATTCTGAAGATTCTTTGGTACAATCTACCGCAGAAAACAATCTCTCGATTTCGTCTTTCGTAAAAATGTAGGGAACGAAACATCTATTTACATGAGGCGCAGGGTGGAATGCACATGGAGCATCATAGCCATTGCTGTGCAAATACTTACAAAGAATTCGCACATACGAAATCCGAAAACATTGCGTGGTTTCGTTTTCGTGAGGTCTCTTTTTCTCCCACTTTTGCAGCAGTTCTTTCGAAATGGCAGGTATACGCAATTGTTGCTCATTGCAAAAGTCATCGAATGCACTGAGTGCCTCAACACCGGCGTTGTATTTATTGCCAAGGGCACGTTTTTGCTCCACAACATCCAGCATATATGGTGCAAGCACACTGGTAAAATGGGGTTCAAGAAATTTTTCCTCAAACACTAATCAGTCACCTCCAATGCGCAGCTGCGAAGCTGACGTACATTTACACCAATATATTTTTGAGTAGAATCGGCATTTATGTGTCCTAATACACCCTGAATCGAGGTAATGGGGATTCCTTCATCTAACATATGTGTTGCGAGGCTGTGTCGAAGCGAGTGAAGCCCGTGGTGCTTTATTGAATCCAAAGGAATGCCCGCTTTTCGCATATGCTTAATAAGAATGTTGTCAAAATTTTGCAGAGAGACGTATGGAGCGACTGCGCGGAGAAAAATTTCCGGGGCATCGCTTACAGGCCTTCCATTTTTCAGATAGTCTATTACAGCCCATCCAACATCTGTGGGAAGTGGTAAAGTTATCGGCTCTCCTGTTTTGACTTGGGTGAAAGACACCAAATGCTGTTCCCAATTAAAATTGGCAGGGCGAAGATTACGTATATCGCTGGTTCTAATGCCGAGTTTTACTGCAATCATTAAAACTGCATAATCGCGTTTCCCTTGTGGACTTTCACGGTCAACAGAAGCAAGGATACTTTCGATTTGGCTAAGATCTAATGTTGTAGGAATTCGCGCGGAAGCGGATACTTTTACAATTGGCATCATTTTCAAAGACAAATCTGTTTCCTTGTAGCCACTATGCGCAAGGTACTGAAAGAAGCGTAAAAGGATACTGTAATGGAGCCTTACAACCGAATTGCTGTAATTGCACGAAACAACTTTGACGTATCGATTTACAATATCTGCTGAAAGTAATTTGTAATCCGTGACTCCAACGCTGAACAAATAATCTGTAAAGCGAAGAAGAACATTTCTGTGGCTGCGCAGCGTATTTTCCCTGCGTCCGTGGAGAGATAGCTTTTGCAAGTAGTTGACCGCACCTTCTTGCAGTCCTGCAGGGAACTCTCGATTCAACCTCCGCCGAAGCATAACCGCGTTGAAGTGTTGGTAGTCTGACAACAAATCCATTGCACGGTGAACTCGTGAGCATCGCCGTTCTACTGTTCCCGGCTGCACACCGTAGCAATCCAGCATGAACTGCTGAGCCAATTCCGCTGTAAAATATTTCTTTTCATTTTTATTGCAGTACGCTAACAGGTTCCTAAACGTCGAACGAAAGCCTTGAATATAGTTTTCGCTATAGTGCTTTGCAATGATGCAAGGGATAACTCTTTCCACAAGTTCATACACGGTCAGTCGATTTCCATCATCCACAATAACAACCTCCATCATATCTGGAATACTCAAATTATATAGTTATTATGTAGAGAAAAACAGACTGTTTTTATAATTTTTGCCGCTGTACAATTAAAGTTTGGAACGTGGGATACATAATCTCTTTCTTGCCATAAAAGGCATTATGTTGAGCTCAACATAATGCCTTTAATTTACACTCTGTGTTTTACCACGGCACGGTCGAGTGGCGGTTGTTCAACTCCACGCTGCACGCAGGCGAGGTCAAAGCCAACATCATTCTGGCTATGGCAATCTCCGCTCAGGGCATCAACCAGAAGTACACGCAGTTCCGAAAAACGCCCATCGGGGATAATCCGGCGTTCACCTTCCGCACCTTTCTGCTGCGGCTGGGACTCATCGGTCCGGAGTACAAAAATGTGCGGATGCACCTGCTGAAGAACCTGCCCGGTGACAAGGCGTGGCGGCACGACAAGTCGCTGTATCCCAGCAATCAACCACGGCTTCATACAGATGAGGTCAGATAAGGAGAAACCCAATGTCTCGAAAAGAATATTTTGCCTATGGTTCCAATCTGAATTTTGAACAGATGGCCTACCGCTGCCCCGAAGCGACAGTGGTAGGCACTGCCAAGCTGGATGACTATGAGCTGGCGTTCCGGCGCGGCTACCTGACGATTTTGCCCAAAGAGGGCGCAAGCGTTGAAGGACTGATCTGGTCTGTCACCGACCATGACGAATCTCAGCTTGACTGTTATGAAGGCTACCCGACATTCTATGACAAGGAAACCGTGACGGTCACGGATGCAGACGGCACGGCGCACGAAATCATGGTTTACACGATGAACGCGCCGTACCGCGACCAGTTGCTCCCGGTCAGCAGCCGCTACAATGCGGTTGTCATGCAGGGGTGTCTGGATGCCGGTATCTCTCCGCAGCAGTTTTATGATGCTGACGAAAAATACCGCAAAGCCTACAAGGCCAGAGCCGCGCCTGCCCCTAAGAAACACACTCCCGAACGCTAACCAAGCCCGCTGCACCGTGCAGCGGGCTTTTTCTTTTGCAACAAAAGGAGAACCAGTATGAAAAACAAACACAGAATAAAGCAGGGCTTGTCGCTGCTGCTGGTGGGCGCACTGACGTTTACCAATGTTGGCACAGCGCTGCCCGCCTTTGCAGAGGATGCCCCTGCCACGCCGGAGACAGCTTCAGCGGCCACACTGGAAACCGCTGAAGCCAATGTCCCGACACCGAATCTTTCGCAGATCACTGAAAATCTGTACGACGATCTGCCGGACGCGCCTACTGGCAGTTACCTTGGCAGCATGGGTCTGCCCGTGGCAACCGGCGAGACAAAAATCGGTATCTCCGCGTGGGTTTCTGACCTGTATGACGGCGTAGATGCCCATATGGATGCCGATGCGCTGAACGCAGATGAGAACACGGTCTCAATCGGCAAAACTCCCGGTACAGACTATGCCATTGTTCCGCTGCTGGCGCAGGTCGAATACCCGGCAGACGGTGCGGTATCCGAAATCATACTGCCGGACGGTGTGGAGCTTTTAAGCTATCTCTCCACCGATTATGAGCCTATCCCGGCAGACGATCGGGAACAGGCTGAAATCCTGCACCAGACATACTCGGAGCAATCGGCGGCAGCCACCGGCCTGTATGTAAAAGCCTCTGCTGATTTTACGGCGCAGCTGGTCTATACGGATTCAGACGGCAGTTCGCAGTCAAAATCTATCCAAGTACAGATCAGTGAGGATGTCACTCCCACACAGATGTATGCCGACACCGGCGATGACGGCATTGCCGCCTATGCTGCAGGACCGACTCCGCCGTATACCACCGGCAAAATCACCAGTATTGCCAAGGAGGGCGGCACATGGCTGATTTGGTTCAACGGTCAGGAAGCCTACTGCTGCAGCCACGGCCTGAACGGCCAGCCCAAGGGCTGCCCCACCTACAGCTTCTCTCATGTGTCCCGCCTTGAACCCGGCCAGTATACCCCCGGCAACCACTATGCAAATCAGGTCAACATCTGGGGCGGTCTTGGCCAGCTGAGTCTGGATATGCTGGATGATCGTCCTGTTGTGGCAAGCCTTGAAGATGATCCTGAAGGCTGTGAAGAACAGCCGGACATCCTTGGCAGCCTTTACGATGAAACCCAGCAGTGGATCATGGAAAACTATCCCGACAGCTACGCGGCGCAGACCTATATTGCTGCTGCGGAAGAACTCGTAAACGGTACAAATGCACAGTCCGGGGAAAACGGCTACTACACCTACATCTATAACCCGCCCGCAGGGTATGCGTGGCAGGTTGTGGCACTGGTCGGTGAAGAAATTGCGGGCGGCACTGAGATCCCGGATGTGCCGAGTGTTCCGGAACCGAAGTATTATTCCGCTGCGTGGACAGCTCCTGCGCAAAGCGCCAGCGGAAGCTTTGATCTGACATTCACAGTCAACACCGACAAGTACCAGCTGAACACGCTGGAAAAGGTGGACGGGGCGGTCATTACCGTCACGCCCAGCCGGACCGGCGGCAGCGTGGACGGCGGCGGTTGGCAGATGACTCCTGCCGGGGCGCAGACCATTACCACAAGCGGTCACACGCAGGATGACAGTTTTCACCTCAACGGCGGCGATGGTTCTGCCACATGGACGGTTCACTATGAGGTGTCCAAGACCAGCACCAGTACGCTCAGCGGGCAGGAAGGACCTTTCACCAGCCAAGCCGAAGCAGACGCCGCAGCAGAAGCTGCCAAGAATGCGGCCATCGGGCAGCTGCAGAACGAGGCGCAGGGCATGGTAGATGCCGCTATTGCCGCGGCGCGGGCGCAACTTGCGAACATCACCTTTGCATACGATGAAATCACCATCCCGCATGGCTTCGATTCTACACCCGGCGCGCTGGGCAGCCACCAGACCATTATGCTTCCGGCCAACAGCGCGAACGACTACCAGATGAAAAACGATGAGTGGTCGGTAAAAGTCAGCATCGACAAAATCGACAGCGAAACCAAGCAGCGCATCAAGGGCGATGCCGAGTTTAAGATTTTTGAGTGGGATACCGTAAATCAGCGGTATATTCCATTCGGCGGTTACAACCAGTACAAGGTTGAGCGTCAGTCGGACGGTACCTACAAGGTCATCAACCACAGCAATTATGCAAATGGTTCTGACAATATCTATTACACCCAGCGCAACGAGGGCAAGTTTGTCATCGTGGAGAGCCGCGCACCCAGTGGGTACTATGGTGACTGGTCGGATGTAAACGCTCCCGGCACAGCCGGTTCCGTGCTGGGCAAGCGGGCGTATGCCTTTGAAATCACGAAAGCGTTGGACGGTCAGACGATTTGGCTGGGGAACGCCGATTATAACGCTGACATCAGCACGACCAACAGCGGCGGCACCCTTATCGACACCGGTGAGGGTGTGGTCACCATCACCTTTGGTAGCCGCAAGGCAGATAAGACCTACGCCACAGACCCTACGGGCATCGCCAACAACGAAGATTCCCACACCATGCACGCCAATGCCGACAAGATGCAGAATGATCGTGTCCTCGGCAATATTCTGCTGACAAAAGTGGATCTAGACGCCACACGGTATCTGGCTGCGGGCAGCAACGGAGATACCACGCTGGAAGGTGCTGTGTACGATTTGTACGCCGCTGACACGATTGAACACCCGGATGGTGTTTCGGGTGTCGTAGATTACTCCAAGATCACCGATGCCAGCGGCACGCCCATTTGGCACACCACTGTTCTCACCAACGGCGGCTGGGACACCGATTACCTGCCCATTTTGCAGAAAGACCGGCTGGTAGCCTCTGCGAAAATCACAGACGGAAAGCTGGCGTTTGCAAACCTGTATATGGGCAGATATTACCTTGTGGAACGCGCCACAGGGCTGGTGCTGCCCATTGACGGAAACGGCAAGCTGTATGTTACCGGGAAGTATCCACAGCTAAACAAGAAGTTGGAACGCACCGGCAAGTACAGCAGCCTTGCCACCAAGGGCGGCGAGTACACCGACTACATCTACAAAAACCAGTATTCCGCCGTAGCCGAGAGCCGCAAGCTGAACGGCAGCAAGGCGTGGGATGGCTACTATCTGTCCTATGCCAAGGGTTATCTTTGTGACGAGGTCAACCATTACAAAACGCTGACCTATGCAGATGAGTCCGCTTACCACATCCATGCCGAACAGGAGAGTCAAGACGAAGTCCTCAAATCCGGCTTTAGTTTGCAGAAGTTGGTTTCGACCACCGGTCAGCCAAGCCCGGCACTGAAGCTGGAGGGTGCGGGCTTTACCGTTTACCGCATTTCCAAACTGAGCAAGGCGGCGCAGTTCAAGCAAAACCCGGATGGCAGCTACAATGCGCAAAGCATTTTGGACGCCTACCGCAAGGACAACTACGATAACGCCACACTAAAGTACGATTTCACCGCCGAAGGACAGGCCATCGCCAATATGTTCGAGAGCAGCACCGATACGGTCAACGCCTATAACGCGACCTTGACCGCAGACGGCGACTACGCCAACGGCAGGGGCAACGGCTGGATGCCCACGGATCGGCCTGCTGAATATAGGCTGGGAGAAATGTTCACGAACGATGAGGGCATTTTCCGCGTGGAAGGCTTGCCCTATGGGCAATATCTGGTAGTAGAAACCACCATCCCCAAGGATGTGTTCCAGTGTGATCCGTTCATCGTCACGGTGGATTCCAGCAGTCCGCAGAGCCGCTTTACCGTACCAGCGGGCAGTGTTACCACCGCCACCGACAATTATATGACTTTTAACGTGCTGGACGAGGAATTGGAGGGCTATTTGCAGCTCATCAAGACCGACACCGAAACCAGCAAGGCGGTCAAAATTGCAAACGCAGCCTTTGCGCTGTATCGGCTGGACGAGAAAGACCGCAAGACCCGCATTTCCATGATTGACCCCGCCAGCGGCGATGCCACCAAGAAAACCAATGTGTTTTATACGGACGCAGACGGCAAGATGAAAACACCGGAAAAACTGCCGCTGGGCAGATATTCGATTGAAGAACTGCAAGGTCCGGAGGGTTATTTCAACAATCCCGCCTACTCGGTGGAATTTGAAATCAAATCCGACCGCGTCTGGCAGGTCGTGGGTAACGCCACGGACGATATGGACGAGTACATTGTAACCGAGAAATACTGCAACCACGAAACGCTCGGTCAGCTTACCATCCGTAAGCTGGGCAATGTGCTGACCGACTACCAAGATGGACAGTTCATCTACACGCAGGACAACCTTGCAGGCGC
>OHYB01000753.1_pt1 | contig 14654 bp, 12 predicted proteins | sample 1580181 | NCBI WGS metagenome assembly OHYB01 (sample SAMEA3882510, study PRJEB24775) | human gut metagenome | biome: human-associated habitat; feature: intestine environment; material: feces | place: Netherlands | collected 2009/2010
CAACGCAGATTCCCGCCGTCCAAGAATCAGCTCCCCTCCTGCAGAAGCAGAGCCATCCAGCATCCCCTTCCCCGGCTGGTGCTTCCGGTGAGAAATAGTGTCGTTTGACGGTTGGTTGTGGGTCGTCAGCGCTGCGCTGGACGACTGCAATGGCTGAGTTTGTGTTTGATTGGGGGGACGGCTGAGGCGCTGCGCTGTCAGCCTGGATTGCGGATGTGCCTAGAATTGCGGATGTGATGGGAGAATAGCCTTTGATGCCAGCGCAGATGGACTGTGTGGATATGCCTACAATTGTGGATGTGATGGGAATATGACAATTGTAATATTGTATAGAAATAAGTGGATTTTTGGTAAAATTCGTGTAATAATGATGTTACTATCAGAAATGAGAGTGACGATAGCTTTGGAATATCGTAAAATTGTAAATAAGAATGAATTTTCAGAAAGGGGTTGGATTTATGGGTCTTATCAGAGCGGCTGTGGGTGCAGCGGGTGGTACGTTGGCGGATCAGTGGAAGGAGTTTTTTTACTGTGAGGCTATGGATAAAGAAGTGATGGTTGTGAAGGGGACGAAGAGGTCTTCTTCCAGGTCTTCCAATAAGCATGGGAGTGATAATATCATTTCCAGCGGCAGCGGGATCGCTGTGGCGGATGGTCAGTGTATGATGATCGTGGAGCAGGGAAAGGTTGTTGAGGTTTGTGCGGATCCGGGAGAGTATACGTATGATGCTTCTACGGAGCCGAGTATTTTTTCAGGTAGTCTGGGTGACGGAATCAGGAAGACCTTTGATACGATCGGGAAGAGGTTTGCTTTTGGCGGTGATACGGGTAAGGATCAGAGGGTGTATTATTTTAATACCAAGGAGCTTGTGGATAACAAGTTTGGTACTGCTAATCCGATCCCGTTCCGGGTTGTGGATTCCAGAATCGGGCTGGATGTGGATGTGGCTGTGAGGTGTCATGGTGTTTATTCCTACAGGATCGCGGATCCCCTTCTTTTTTATACGAATGTGTGTGGAAATGTGGAGCGGGAGTATACCAGAGAGGAGCTGGACGGACAGCTGAAGGCGGAGTTTATCAGTGCGCTGCAGCCTGCTTTCGGAAGGCTTTCGGAGCTGGAGTTGCGTCCGAATCAGATCGTGACTCATAATACGGAGCTGGAGAATGCCATGAATGAGGTGCTTTCTGCCAAGTGGGAGGAGCTTCGTGGGCTTAAGGTGGTCAGTGTGGCACTTGGTTCTGTGACATTGCCGGATGAGGATGCCGAGATGATCAAGCAGGCTCAGCGTACGGCTATGATGCGTGATCCTGCTATGGCTGCGGCTACTCTGACCGGGGCCCAGGCGGATGCTATGAAGGCTGCGGCTTCTAATTCAGCAGGGGCTATGACTGGCTTTATGGGCATGGGTATGGCTGCTAATGCAGGTGGTCTGAATGCGCAGCAGTTGTTTGAGATGGGCCAGAAGCAGCAGGCGCAGCAGCAGAGTGTACAGCAGCAGGCAGCGCAGCCGGTTTCGCCAGCAGGGAACGGAGCAGGGGCTGCGGCTGCAGCTGGTTCCTGGACCTGCAGTTGTGGTGCGGTTTCTTCGGGGAAATTCTGTCCGGAGTGTGGTGCATCGCGTCCGGTGGAGGACAGCTGGACCTGTTCCTGCGGTACGGTGAATAAAGGAAAGTTCTGTATGAACTGCGGAGCGAAGAAGCCGGAGAAGAAGATGCAGTATCGTTGCAGCAGGTGCGGATGGGAACCGGCAGATCCGGAGAATCCACCGAAATTCTGCCCGGAGTGCGGTGATCCGTTCGGACCGGAGGATGCAGTATAGATCAGAAAGAGAGATGGTCAGGAGCAAAATGCAAGGTAACTCCTGCCGGTTGTTGGATACAGAATGATGAAGTGAGGTGAATATATGGCGAAGATGCAGGAGTTTAAGTGTCCGTGCTGTGGTGGCTCCATAGAGTTTGACAGTTCTGTGCAAAAGATGAAGTGTCCGTTTTGTGATACGGAGTTTGATGTCGGGACGTTATCGGAATATGCCCAGACTGTGGAGGAAGAGCAGCCTGAGGATATGAGCTGGTCGGATGAGGCCGGCAGTGAGTGGCAGGACGGGGAGAGTGAGGGGCTGCGTACCTATGTGTGCAAGTCCTGTGGCGGTGAGATCGTGGGAGATGCCAACACGGCAGCAACGGCCTGCCCGTTTTGCGGAAGTCCGGTGGTAATGACCGGGCAGCTGTCCGGTGCACTGAAGCCGGATTATGTGATCCCGTTTAAGCTGGACAAGAAAGCGGCAAAGGAGAGGCTGAAAAAGCATCTTACCGGTAAGAGACTTTTGCCGAAAGCATTTAAGTCAGAGAATCATATCAGCGAGGTTAAGGGCATCTACGTTCCGTTTTGGCTGTATGACACAGACGCAGACGCAGATATCCGTTACCGTGCAACAAAGACCCGGTTCTGGAGCGATAGTGATTATGATTATACGGAGACCAGCTATTATGCAGTACACAGAAGTGGTTCTCTTGGTTTTGATCATGTACCGGTGGATGGCTCTGCCAGCATGGAAAATGATCTGATGGAGTCTATAGAGCCTTTTGATTTCAAAGAAGCGGTGGATTTTCAGACTGCGTATCTGGCTGGATATTTTGCAGATAAATATGATGTGACAGCCAGCGAGTGTGAGGAACGTGCCAATGAGCGTATCCGCCGCAGCACAGAGGCTGCATTCCGGGATACGGTGAGAGGATACGCCAGTGTGGTACCGGAGAATACCAGTATCCGGCTTCATAACGGGACAACGAAATATGCGTTATATCCCGTATGGATCCTGCAGACGAAGTGGAAGGGTGATAATTACATATTTGCCATGAATGGTCAGACAGGGAAATTTGTGGGAAATCTGCCTACAGACAAGAACGCTTTTGCACGATGGTTCCTGGGAACAACGGGGGTCGTGGGTGTGATCACTTATATTATCCTGTATCTGATCTGGGCTTTGTAGGGAGGTGGATGCCATGAAAAAAAGAATATCTGTATTTTTGATATCGATCCTTTTGTGTCTGGCATGTGCTTTTCCAGTATGGGCAGGCACCGTAAGCCGTCTGGATGACCAGGCGGGACTTCTGGATGCAGAGCAGCAGGAGAGCCTGAGCAGTACTCTGGATGAGATCAGTGAGCGGGATCAGGTAGATGTTGTGGTCGTTACTGTTAACAGTCTTGAGGGAAAAACAGCCCAGGCGTATGCGGAGGATTATTTTATTGACCATGGATATGGACAGGGGGAAAATGGTGACGGTATTTTATTCCTGTTGGATATGGGAGACCGTAACTGGGCCATTGCAACACACGGATATGCGATAGAAGTGTTTACGGATGCCGGACAGTCCTACATCATGGATCAGGTGAAGCCTTATTTAAGTGACGGTGATTATAACGAAGCGTTTCATAAGTTTGCCACGGAATGCGATGATTTTATCACGCAGGCAGATGAGGCAGAGCCATACGATGTGGAAAACCTTCCGGATGAGCCTTTTGCGGTTGGGATAAACCTGCTGATCGCTCTTGCTGTGGGGCTTGTGGCAGGATTACTGGTGACCGGAAATATGAGAAGAAAGCTGAAAACTGTGCGAAAACAGGATCGGGCGGCTTCTTATGTGCGGCAGGGCAGTATGAATGTGACCAGAAGTAATGATTTTTACCTCTACAGTACGGTATCAAAATCCGCAAAACCGAAAAATGAGGATAATAACGGTGGTTCCAGCACCCATACCTCATCTTCCGGTGATACCTTCGGTGGTTCCAGCGGGAAATTCTGAGAATATCATCAGGAAAAACAGAATATGATAAAAAAAGAAAGACTGCTGTACCGGAATGGTAGGGCAGTTTTTCTTTTTTCTGTGTGCGAAAGTATGTCTCTGTGGCGGCAGAAACAGGGAATTGCCGTTTATTTTTTGCATTCCGGAAATAACTTTATCTATTTAATAGGTTGAAATCCGTCGAAAAGTGCGTTATGATAATAACAATTATCCACACCAGTGCGTTAAAATTTTACAGCACAGGGGAAATCGGAGGAGTGAATAAAATGGAGTACAAGATTGCCCTGATTCCGGGAGACGGAATCGGTCCGGAGATTGTTGCCGAGGCCAAAAAAGTTTTAGACAGAGTATGTGAGAAATACAGTCATAAATTTTCATACACAGAGGTTCTTTTAGGAGGGGCATCCATTGATGCTCACGGAGTACCTCTTACAGAGGAAGCCATTGCCCAGGCAAAAGCTTCTGATGCAGTACTGATGGGTTCCATTGGCGGCGATGCCAAGACATCCCCGTGGTACAAGCTGGAGCCGTCCAAACGCCCGGAGGCAGGTCTTCTTGCGATCCGTAAGGCGCTGAACCTGTTTGCAAACCTTCGTCCGGCTTATCTTTACAATGAGCTTCGTGATGCATGCCCGCTCCGTGATGAGATCATCGGAGATGGTTTTGACATGATCATCGTAAGAGAGCTTACAGGAGGTCTTTATTTCGGAGCAAGAAAGACTACTGAGGAGAACGGAGTCCGCACAGCAGTAGATACTCTTTCTTATAATGAGAATGAGATCCGCCGTATTGCCATTAAGGCATTTGAGATCGCACGTAAGAGAAGAAATAAGGTTACAAGTGTAGATAAAGCCAATGTTCTTGATTCTTCCAGACTCTGGAGAAGTGTAGTAGAGGATGTGGCAAAGGACTATCCGGATGTAACACTGGAGCATATGCTGGTTGATAACTGTGCAATGCAGCTGGTACGTGATCCGAAGCAGTTTGATGTTATCCTTACAGAAAACATGTTCGGAGATATCCTCTCTGATGAGGCAAGTATGGTGACCGGTTCTATCGGAATGCTTTCCTCCGCAAGCTTAAATGAGACAAAGCTTGGTCTCTATGAGCCGAGCCATGGTTCTGCACCGGATATCGCAGGCCAGAACAAGGCAAACCCCATCGCAACCATTCTTTCCGCTGCTATGATGCTGAGATATTCTCTGGATCTTGATAAAGAAGCAGATGCTGTGGAAACAGCAGTACAGAAGGTTCTTACAGAGGGTTACAGAACAGGAGATATCATGTCTGACGGATGCAAGCTTGTCGGAACCAAAGAGATGGGCGATCTGATCGCAGATGCCATTGCATAAATAAAGCGGGACAGAGAGAAGAAAACGAAACAGAACAGAAAAAACCGGTACCTGGAAGAGGAAGTCTATAAACAGATACCGGATCCTATCGTAAAGAATAAAAAGGAGAGACCTTAAAAATGAAAAGTGATACCGTAAGAAAAGGCACACAGCAGGCACCACATCGTTCCCTGTTCAATGCCCTTGGAATGACAAAGGAAGAAATGGACAAACCACTGGTAGGAATCGTAAGTTCTTATAACGAGATCGTACCGGGACATATGAACCTTGACAAAATTGTAAATGCTGTAAAGCTCGGCGTTGCAATGGCTGGCGGCACACCGGTTGTATTTCCGGCGATCGCAGTATGTGACGGAATCGCAATGGGACACGTTGGAATGAAATATTCCCTTGTAACACGTGACCTGATCGCAGATTCCACAGAGGCCATGGCACTGGCTCATCAGTTCGATGCTCTGGTCATGGTTCCCAACTGTGACAAAAACGTACCTGGCCTTCTGATGGCAGCGGCAAGGATCAACGTTCCTACTGTATTCGTAAGCGGCGGTCCGATGCTTGCCGGCCATGTAAAAGGACACAAAACCAGTCTTTCCAGTATGTTTGAGGCAGTAGGATCCTATGCAGCAGGAACCATCACAGCAGATGATCTGGAAGAATTCGAGAACAAAACCTGCCCGACCTGCGGATCATGTTCCGGTATGTACACTGCGAACAGCATGAACTGCCTGACAGAGGTTCTCGGTATGGGACTGAAAGGAAACGGTACCATCCCGGCAGTATACTCTGAACGTATCCGTCTTGCAAAGCATGCAGGAATGCAGGTAATGGAAATGTACAGAAGGAACATCCGCCCAAGAGACATTATGACAAAAGAGGCAGTTTTAAATGCACTTACAGTAGATATGGCACTTGGATGCTCCACAAACAGTATGCTTCATCTTCCGGCTATCGCACATGAAATCGGAATGGATTTTGATATCAGCTTTGCAAATGAGATCAGTGAGAAGACCCCGAACCTTTGCCACCTTGCACCGGCAGGCCCGACCTACATGGAAGATCTTAATGAGGCCGGTGGTGTCTATGCGGTCATGAATGAGCTGAACAAGCTGGGACTTCTCCATACAGAGTGTATGACAGTAACCGGAAAAACAGTAGGTGAGAATATCAAAAACTGTGTAAACCTGAATCCGGAGGTTATCCGCCCGATCGACAATCCGTATACAAAGACAGGCGGACTTGCCGTACTGAAAGGAAACCTTGCACCGGATGGTGGTGTTGTAAAACGTTCTGCTGTTGTACCGGAGATGCTGGTACATGAGGGTCCTGCACGTGTATTTGACAGCGAGGATGACGCAATTGTTGCCATCAAGAGCGGTAAGATCGTAGAGGGGGATGTTGTGGTTATCCGCTATGAGGGACCAAAGGGTGGCCCTGGAATGAGAGAGATGCTGAACCCTACATCTGCCATCGTGGGAATGGGACTTGGTTCTTCCGTAGCCCTGATCACCGACGGACGTTTCAGCGGTGCATCCAGAGGAGCCGCTATCGGACACGTATCACCGGAGGCAGCAGTAGGCGGCCCGATCGCACTGGTTGAGGAAGGCGATATCATCAGCATCAATATTCCGGAGCTGAAACTGGAGATCAAGGTTTCAGATGAAGAGATGCAGGCTAGAAGAGAAAAATGGCAGCCAAGAGAGCCGAAGGTGACAACCGGATATCTGGCAAGATACGCTTCCATGGTAACATCCGGAAACCGTGGTGCGATCCTGGAAGTACCGAAAGCAAAATAAGGAGGAACGAAAGATATGCAGCTTACAGGTGCAGAGATCATCGTAGAATGTCTGAAGGAACAGGGCGTTGATACCGTATTTGGATATCCGGGCGGCGCGATCCTGAATGTTTACGATGCCTTATATGAATACAAAGATGAGATCACACATGTACTGACCTCCCACGAGCAGGGTGCATCCCATGCTGCTGACGGTTATGCAAGAGCGACCGGAAAGGTAGGTGTCTGCCTAGCAACCTCCGGTCCAGGAGCAACTAACCTGGTAACAGGGATCGCGACTGCATACATGGATTCCGTACCGATGGTAGCCATTACTGCAAACGTAGGAAGACCACTCCTGGGAAGAGATTCTTTCCAGGAGGTTGATATCGCAGGTATCGTAATGCCTGTAACAAAATACAGTTTCATCGTAAAGAATATCGAAGATCTTGCAGATACGTTAAGAAGAGCATTTTATATTGCAAAAAGCGGAAGACCCGGCCCGGTGCTTGTGGATGTCCCGAAGGATATCACAGGAATGAAATATGAATATGAGCCATGCCATCCGGCTATGGTTAACCGTGAGATCAAAAGTATCCGTAAAGAAGATATTGATCAGGCACTGGAAATGATCAGAGAGGCAGAGAAACCGTTTATTTTTGTTGGCGGCGGATGTGTGATCTCCGGTGCTGACCAGGAAGTACGTGAGCTGGCTCGCAGGATCCAGGCTCCTGTCTGCGATACTCTGATGGGCAAGGGTACCTTCCCGGGAGAAGATCCTCTCTATACAGGTATGGTAGGTATGCACGGAACCAAGACTTCCGATCTTGGCGTAACAGAGTGCGATCTTCTTATTGTTCTCGGTGCACGCTTCAGTGACCGTGTAACAGGAAATACCAAAACTTTTGCACATAATGCAAAAATCCTTCAGATCGATGTGGATGCTGCGGAGATCAATAAAAATATCAAAGTGGATGCCAGTGTGATCGGTGATGTGAAGGAAGTGCTGAAACGCCTTCTGGAGGAAATTCCGAAGAAAGAACATCCGGAGTGGATCGCACATATCCAGGAATTGAAATCAAAATATCCGCTGAATTATGATCACACACAGCTTACAGGTCCGTATATTATAGAGAAGCTTTATGAGTTGACAAACGGTGATGCCATCATCTCCACAGAGGTCGGACAGCATCAGATGTGGGCGGCACAGTATTATAAATATAAAGAGCCGAGAACGCTTCTTACTTCCGGTGGACTTGGAACCATGGGTTACGGCCTTGGCGCTGCAATTGGCGCGAAGATGGGCAGACCGGAAAAAACAGTTGTAAATATAGCAGGTGACGGATGCTTCCGTATGAATATGAATGAGCTGGCAACAGCTGCACGCTGTGGCAGACAGCTGATCCAGATTGTTATGAACAATCATGTACTGGGAATGGTGCGTCAGTGGCAGACGCTTTTCTATGGAAAGAGGTACTCTTCCACAGTACTGGATGACGCCGTTGATTTTGTGAAATTATCAGAGGCGCTGGGTGCAAAAGCCATTCGTGTGACAAAGATGGAGGATGTGGAGCCTGCACTTAAGATGGCACTGGCAGCAGAGGGGCCTGTCGTTCTGGATTGCTGGATCGATCAGGATCTGAGTGTGTTCCCGATGGTACCGGCTGGTGCGAACCTTGATGATGTATTTGACGAGGAGGATATGAAGAAACATGAGTAGAGTGTATAATTTTTCTGCCGGACCGGCAGTGCTTCCAGAGGAAGTACTCAAAGAAGTAGCGGATGAGATGATGGATTATAACGGCACAGGAATGTCTGTTATGGAAATGAGCCACAGAAGTGCAGCTTTTCAGGAGATCATTGATACTGCAGAGAAAGATCTCCGCGAGCTTATGAACATTCCGGATAACTACAAGGTACTTTTCCTTCAGGGAGGAGCATCCCAGCAGTTTGCCATGATCCCGATGAACCTTATGAAAAACAAGGTCGCAGATTATATCGTAACAGGACAGTGGGCAAAAAAAGCTTATCAGGAAGCTCAGAAATACGGAAAAGCAAACAAGATCGCCTCTTCTGAAGATAAAACCTTCAGCTATATCCCGGACTGCAGTGATCTGCCGATCAGCCCGGATGCAGACTACGTATACATCTGTGAGAACAACACCATTTACGGCACAAAATTCAAAAAACTTCCAAACACAAAAGGTAAGACTCTGGTAGCAGATGTATCCTCCTGCTTCCTGTCTGAGCCGGTGGATGTAAGCAAATATGGTATTATCTATGGCGGTGTTCAGAAGAACATCGGACCGGCAGGCATGGTTATCGTGATCATCCGTGAGGACCTGATCACAGAGGATGTTCTTCCGGGAACCCCAACCATGCTTACTTATAAGACACATGCAGACGCAGGCTCTCTTTACAATACGCCGAATGCTTACTGCATCTATGTATGCGGAAAAGTATTTAAATGGCTGAAGAAGATGGGCGGTCTGGAAGTGATGAAACAGCGCAATGAGGAAAAAGCAAAAATCCTTTATGATTACCTGGATTCCAGCAAGCTGTTCAAAGGAACTGTAGTTCCGGAAGACAGATCTCTTATGAATGTACCGTTCGTAACCGGTGACAAGGAAATGGATGCCAAGTTTGTCAAAGAGGCAACTGAAGCAGGACTTGTAAACCTGAAAGGACACCGTACTGTTGGCGGAATGCGTGCCAGCATCTACAATGCCATGCCAAAGGCCGGCGTAGAGGCACTGGTTGCATTCATGAAAAAATTCGAGGAGGAGAATGCATAATGTTCCAGTATCATTGCCTGAATCCTATCGCTGAAAAAGGTCTGAAACTTTTTGGCGATAATTATAAAAAAACAGAGACCGCTGACCAGTGTGATGCAATCCTTGTAAGAAGTGCAAAAATGCACGACATGGAGCTGCCGAAGAGCGTTTGCGCAGTTGCACGTGCAGGTGCAGGCGTCAATAATATTCCGGTTAAGGAGTATGCAGAGAAGGGTGTTGTTGTATTCAACACGCCTGGAGCTAACGCAAACGGTGTAAAAGAGCTGGTACTTGCAGGTATGCTCCTTGCATCCAGAGATATCGTAGGAGGTATCGAGTGGGTTGCACAGGAGAAAGATAAAGAGCATATCGGCAAGCTTGCCGAGAAGCAGAAAAAACAGTTCGCAGGATGCGAGATCAGCGGTAAAAAGCTTGGTATCATCGGTCTTGGAGCCATTGGAGCCATGGTGGCAAACGCAGCATGCGGTCTTGGCATGGAAGTATATGGCTATGACCCATATCTTTCTATTGATGCGGCATGGAACCTGTCCAGAACCATCAAGCACAGCAAGAGCCTGGATGAGATCTACAGCCAGTGCGATTATATCACCATTCATGTGCCGCTTCTTGACAGCACTAAGAAGATGATCAACAAAGAAGCTTTCGATAAGATGAAGGACGGCGTAGTTCTTCTGAATTTTGCAAGAGATCTTCTTGTTGATGAGGATGCGCTGATCGAGGCTGTTGAGAGTGGCAAGGTTAAGAAGTATGTAACTGACTTTGCAAATGAGACAGTTGCAGGACGCGAGGGTATTCTGGTAACTCCGCATCTTGGTGCGTCTACAGAGGAATCTGAAGAAAACTGTGCAGAGATGGCTGTAAAGGAGATCCGCGATTACCTTGAGAATGGTAATATCAAAAATTCAGTTAATTATCCGAACTGTGATATGGGTACCTGTGTGGCTGTTGGAAGAATCTCTCTTGCGCACAGCAACACACCGAATATGATCAGTCAGGTTACCAAGATCCTTGGATCCGAGGGACTGAATATTGCGGATATGACGAATAAGAGTAAAGGGGAGTTTGCTTATACTCTTATTGATCTTGAGAGTGCGGCGTCTGCTAAGGCGTTGGATGAACTCAAGGAGATTGAGGGAATGTATAGGGTGCGTGTTGTTAAGTAAAGTAACAAGAGGTTAGAAATACTTTTTTTTAAATACTGTGTGGCGTTTGCTTTTTTGGCGAATGGCGCACAGTATTTTTTTTGAGGAAAAAGGAAAACCGCAAAGGGGCCGCAAAGCCGCGGCCCCTCTGCACACCCCTCGGGCTTTTTTTAAGGAGTTCTTGGTTGTGGATGAGGGGAGGGTGTTGACTTGTGTCTGTATGCTTGGGTATTGGATGTGGGACGCTGTGCCGATCTGGTTCCTGTATGCTTCGGTGTTGGATGCGGGATGCTGTGCCGATTTATTTTTTGGGGGATACGGCCGGCTGCTTTATTGGTTATGGATTGTTTTGAGGCCGTTTTCTGTATGCTTCGGTGTTGGATGCGGAACACTGTGCCGATCTGGTTCCTGTATTCTTCGGTGTTGGACGTGGAACGTTGTGCCGATTTATTTTTATATATTGTGTTTTTTGGGCACTGGGCAGAATGTACATTCGCTTCTATTGTCTGCTCTCTGCGGTTGAATTTTCAGCCGGGGATGTGGCAGCGGTATGGGCTGCTGTGGAGGAGGTGTGATACTGCTTAGGCTGCGGGGATCGGCGTTATTGAGACAGGGGCTGCTGTCTGAGCCAGAGGCGAGTTCTGCCCCTGTCTCAATGTTTTTAGCCGATTTCCGGAGCCTTAGCAGTATCCGCCGACGGAGCCCTGCCCGTACCGCTGCCACATCCCCGGCGTACGGTTCATTCAATCCACCACACAAAGAAAAAGACGGCCACCCCCCCCAAAAAGCGAGACAGCCGTCCTTTCCTCACACATCATACATAGGAAATCGAAACACCGAAAAAAATCTATTTGTTAACTCTGTTAACCGTATTACCATCCAGAAAAGCCTTGATATTATCAACCGTAATATCCATGATCCTCTGTCTGGAAGCCTGAGCAGCCCAGGAGATATGCGGAGTGATGATGCAGTTTTTAGCCTTGAGAAGCGGATTATCCCCCTTGATCGGCTCAGTAGAAACAACATCAAGACCAGCAGCATAAACCTTCCCACTATTCAGAGCATCTGCCAGATCCTGCTCAACAACAAGCTGACCACGGCTGTTGTTGATAAGGATAACTCTATCCTGCTTCCTTTGTTTGCAAGAACGATAACATCTCCCGGCTGAGCCATATCCAGTGCTTTATGGAACAGAAGGTTATCTCCTGCCGGTGCATTTACTGTAAATGCAGTTCCCAGAAGTCTTGCCTTCGGGTTCAGCGGGAAAATACTGGAATCTACGGCAGCGATCTTTCCACAGTTATCATCAATATTTGCAACTGGAATTCCACGGAAGGCTTCTACTAATTCTTTTGACGGTCTTTCAAAATTTCGTCTGATCCTACATCCTAATGCCATATGAAAACCTCTCTTCTTTTGATATACAAGCTTACTATTGAATAACGAATAATTTCTCTGTATAATATAAATAATTTTTATATTATCAAAGCTTAAACCATCCTATAGACAACACCAAAGAAAAGGAGCTGTTCATATGAATCTTGCTGAAATCGAAACCTTTCTCACCATTGTAAATACCAAGAGCATCACCCGTACAGCGGATCTTCTTTTTCTTTCCCAGCCTACTGTCAGCCACCGGCTCACATCTCTGGAGAACGAACTGGGTTTTCCCCTTGTGATCCGTCAGAAAGGCCACAAGCAGGTGGAACTGACTGCCAAGGGAACGGATTTTATCATCCTTGCGGAACGCTGGATGTCTCTCTGGAAGGAAACTATGGAGCTGCAGCGCAATCAGGATTCCCTGCTGCTTACCATCGGCTGTACAGACAGCCTGAACGTAGCTGTTTTCGCACCACTGTATGACAGGATCTTAAATGAGCAGACCAAGCTGGACCTGAACATCGAGTCCCATCACTCTTCAGAGCTCTACGGTCTTCTTGGAGAACACAGCATTGATATCGGATTTGTCTACCACAAATTGCATTACAAGAATATCATAACAGAGAAAATCTTCGAAGAAAAACTTTATCTGATACAATCGGATCAGCCAGTGATTCCGGCTCCGGCAATACATACCGATGAGCTGGATCCATCCCTGGAGCTGTTTTTAAGTTGGGATGACAATTATCAGATCTGGCATGACCGCTGGCTTTCCTCCGCTTCCAGGCCTCACATTGCGGCAGATACCATCACACTTTTGGACCGTCTCTGGAAAAAACCGGGAAACTGGATGGTCGCACCACAGTCTGTGATCCTGGAGCTTTCCCATTACCGGCCTCTTTTTATCAGTGAACTGAAAAACACACCGCCAAACCGTGTCTGCTATAAGATCAAGCATAAATATCCAAAGTCCACTAGCAAACGTGCCGTGGAATTCTTCGAAAATGCACTGGAAGACTTTCTTGCAGAATCCACTCCGTCCTTCCCGATCGGCCAGGTATGGGAACGACAGAAATAAAAAAAACGGTAAGCACAAGTCCGTCAGGAAGATTTTCTGCTTTACCGTTTCTTCTTATTATATTATTTATACCAGGATTTTTGATCCACCGCTTTCCGCCACATAAAGCAACAACGGGCTTCGACTTGTTTCATCATATATCAAGAACACTTTGTTTACAAGGATTTTCAGCATTTCCATGAAAAACAATATTTCGTCTGATTGCGTCTATTTTCTTTTATTTGTCACAAAAATTGTCATAAAAGAGCCACGCCCGATAAAGGGAATGGCTCTGATTATTACATTATATTTTCAAGCTTTTTTATTTCATTCTGTACTCTTGCAGCATCTACGTGATTGTATATGTTCATTGTAATGCTTATGTCACTATGTCCCATAATCATTTGTAAAACTTTGATATCTAGGCCAGCTTCTGCACATCTGGTGCAAAACGTATGCCTCAGCATATGTGGATGTGTCAAGTATAGGACAAAAAAATTTTATTTTTTTCTGCCGAAGACTATCTGACGTTTCCATCAGGTAGTCCCAGCACCTTTATTATCTTCTGATAAATCATTCTTGTCCTGCTCAAGTTATCTCTGTTCTGAAAAAATATCGTCAAAATTCCATTCGATTTCAATTTCATCCTGAATCAGAGAAACAGCAGCACCCGTCACTGCAATCAGCCCCACTCTCCAGTTCATACAGGTAAGCCACAAAAGAATACAGATAAAATTCAGATGCGCACTGTTCCATGTACATGTCTGAAAAACAAATCATCACACCTGGCATTACTCGGTAAACCGTCATAACGCCCTCTCCTGTCGCATCATTTAACATAAGAACAGCGCAATTCTCATTCTGAATCACAGGCTTCACATTACTTCCAAGACTTGCAATTTCATTTACATTCAAATTTCTTCTCCTTTCACATAGTGGTATTTCTTTGTATTAGTTTCATCTAACCTTTTTTTCTATTATCTTAACATGAGAATCGAGCATTATCCAGACCTGAACGGACGACAATAATCCATTTAGACAAAAATAAAGTTCCAGACTTATTATCTGAAACTTTATTATAAATCCAGCATCATTGCATTACTTCACACAACGGAAATATACCATAGAACCGTCAACATGGATATCCGTTTCTTTATATAGTTTTTGAAGGATATCTCTCAGCTCTTTCTCCGTCTGAAACGGTGGAGAAAACCACCCTTTCTTTGCAAGAATATTTTTTACCAGCCAATCTGTCCGTTTCGATTTTCCCCTGATTTGACACTCCCCACAGCTAAAGTAGGGGGATTCTTGCTTCTCCCACTACTGCATTGGCAAACACCTTACGGTACTGCA
>OHYB01000763.1_pt1 | contig 14541 bp, 11 predicted proteins | sample 1580181 | NCBI WGS metagenome assembly OHYB01 (sample SAMEA3882510, study PRJEB24775) | human gut metagenome | biome: human-associated habitat; feature: intestine environment; material: feces | place: Netherlands | collected 2009/2010
ATTCTGACGCACAGTAAAAACGGCAAGGGAGAGGCCTCCCGGCGCATCCACTGCTGGGCGCGCCGCTACGGCCTGCGCGGCGGAGGAACAGAGAGGCCAACCTTGCTGAATTCCTGGGAGGGGGTGTATTTTACCTTTACGGAAAAAGTGCTGCACGGCATGATGAAACGTGCGGCGGACTTGGGGATAGAGCTTTTCGTGCTGGATGACGGCTGGTTCGGCAACCGGTTCCCCCGCAATGACGCCCGCGCGGGATTGGGGGACTGGCAGGTGAACCGCGCTAAATTGCCCCATGGGCTGGAAGGCCTTATCCGCCATGCGGAAGAACTGGGGATACGCTTCGGCATCTGGGTGGAGCCGGAAATGGTGAACCCTCATTCGGAGCTTTATCAGAACCATCCGGAGTGGGTCATCGGTCTCCCGCATCGAGAAAACAGGCAGGAACGCAGCCAGTATTTGCTGGACCTGAGCAATCCTCATGTATGTAGGTACATTCTTGACGCCATGCGGAAGCTGCTTGGAGAACATCCGGGCATTTCCTACGTCAAATGGGATTGCAACCGCAAAATTTCCGACCCCGGCTCTCCCTGGCTGGACGCCTGCCGCCAGGGGAATCTGCCCATTGACTATGTGCGGGGCTATGAACACGTTCTTGATACGCTGGCGGCGGAATTCCCGGATGTGACATTCCAGGCCTGTTCTTCCGGCGGAGGCCGCGCCGACTATGGAACCATGCGGAGGCATCATGAATTCTGGACGTCCGACAATACGGACGCTTATGAACGCGTGTTCATGCAGTGGGGCATAGGCCACCTGTTCCCGGCTCTTTCCATGGCCGCCCATGTGACAGCCTCCCCCAACCACCAGACGGGCCGCTCCACGCCGCTCAAATTCCGGTTTGACGTGGCCATGTCCGGACGGCTTGGCTTTGAACTCCAGCCATGCGACATGACGGAGGAGGACATAGCCTTTGCCAAACGTGCTCTGGCGGAATACAAGCGCATCCGTCCCGTAGTCCAGTTCGGGGACTTGTACCGCCTATCGTCCCCGTATGAAAGCCGGGTGGCCTCCCTGATGTATGTATGCGGAAAACGGGCTGTCGTTTTCGCCTGGCTGATGGATAAATGGCTGGCGGATTCCCCTCCACCCCTGCGCCTGAAAGGCCTGAATCCTGCCGCCAGGTACCTGGTGCGGGAAATCAACATGAATGAAGACGGCTCTCTCACGAACGTTCACGAACAGGTGCTGGGCGGCGATTTCCTGATGGACGCCGGCATCCGCATCCGCTGGAAAAAGGCCTTCCAGTCCGTCTGCCTGGAGGTGGCGGAAACAAACCCTGATGCTCCGGCTTCATCATGAAATCGGCGTTTGGCGTGGGAGCCATAGCCGCCTTACTGATGTGATGAGTTAGGAGTTCTCTTAGAGGTGAGGGTATACAGCCAATGCGGCAGAAGACAGGCGCATTCCAATGCCGGTTTGCCGATGTTCTTCTCTTTTTCTACAGGAAAAGGTGATCATTCAATCTTGATGAGGCCCTCCCTGATGAGCCGGGCCGCTTCCCGTTCTATTTCCTTTTGATGTTGTTTCATGTAGGCCTGGTACGCTTCCTCAATATCGAAACGGATGGTCAGGCCCCATTCCTCATCTTCGTTTTGTAAATCAAACTCCGAATAGTGACGGCTGTCAAAATAATCCTGCTCTTGCCCCTCTATGACGATTTTGTAATCCGGATAATGTTTTTTTATATATTCCCGCTGTTTTTCCAGGAGCTTGTCCAAATCCTTCTCATTAAACACAGCGGGATTGGTGATGACAGGGGTATCTTTTTCTTCTTCCTGCTGCTGTGCGTCCGGCTGCCGCGGCTGTTCTTCCCGCGCTGCCGCGAGACTTCCTGTTTTCAGCATAAGGAAAAACAGAACAATGCCCGTGGTCGCGACGAATTTCAGAGGATGATTCATATGGAATTCTGTTATGGTTTTTTCCTTGGGAAAACAAGAAAGGTCATGAACGTTCCAATGCTGGTTCGTGTTTCCTCTTCGTTACAGGAAAAGGCCGATCATTCAATCTTGATGAGGCCCTCCCTGATGAGCCGTGCGGCTTCCCGTTCTATTTCCTTTTGATGTTGTTTCATGTAGGCCTGGTACGCTTCCTCAATATCGAAACGGATGGTCAGGACCCATTCCTCATCTTCGTTTTGCAAATTAAAAAATGAATATCGATGACCATCAGAATAATCTGTATACTCTCCTTCAGCCCAGATTTGATAATCTGGGTAATGTTTTTTCACATATTCCCGCTGTTTTTCCAGAAGCTTATCAAAATCTTTCTCGTCAAAAATGGTAGGATTCATAATGACAGGAATATCTTTTTCCTCTTCCTGCTGCTGTTCGTTCAGCTGCCGGGGCTGTTCTTCCTGTGCCTCAATCTGGCTGATGATCCCCAACATGCAGGAGAAAAATATGGCGAATATGTTTGATATGGATTTCATATTTCTGTTCAGGTTATTGGTGGTTTTTGCAATCTTCCTTTAATTGTTTTTTTAAGAGATTACTAATTTTATTTATTCCTTCCTTTACTACATAAGGAATATCTTTTGGAGGATGGTAGTCCACTCCGGACCGGGATATATTGGTCATGTGGCCTATTTTCCATTCTGATTCTACCTTTCCGTGATGGACAAACCGATAGATATAAACGATATGCACGTGGCGGAAAGCCTTATCCGTTTTCAGATTTTCAGCCAGGGTAAGGAGGCCGCTCGCTTTTTTGATGGCCTGGACGGCTATTTCGCTCAATACTTTTTCTGCCGCGCCCAACGCAGCCGGTTTGGAACCGCTGGCGGTAGTATAGGAGATAAAATCACCTAGTTCGGCCTTGCACTCTGCTGAAGCGGGCAGGAAGCTGAAAGAGCAAAGGATCATTGCCGCGATATATGGCCATATTCGTATGGATGGTTTCTTCTTCATATCAATTTATTTCCGTGGAGCCGGGTTTCATTCCCGCGTTCTTTTCCGTTGAGGCGGAAATTTTTTCAATAAACTCTTTTCCCTTCCCCCCAGATGCTTAACAGGGTTTGATAGGTTTCCACATAGTATTTTTGCGTCTTATCCCTTTCCGTCAACGCTTCAATGACTCTTTGCATCACTTTGACCGAATATTTTTTCATCTTAGGTGTCCATACGGCGTGTTTTCCCTTTTGGGTCCATAAGGACAGATGTTTTCCGGTAAAGCCCGGCTTGTATTCGGCGACGCCTTTGATTTCAGGACAATCCCCCACTAACCTGTTCCAGACCAGGCGGGTAAAAAGTTCTTCCGCATGGGGCGTGCAGTCGGGGCCGAGCGCGCAGGCATAGAGTTCATAGGGATTCACCCTGTTTTCCCGGATATTCAGCACGCTTTTCGCCGCGTGCCAAATGAGATTGTGCTCATTGGGCATCGCTTGAGCCAGTTCCTTGAGCAAGGCGAGTTTTCTCCGGTCGCTGGCGTTTTTGGCCTTGATATCCAGATAACGCTGCCACGCAGGATAATTGAAGGGATTAAATTGACGCGCTTCCCGCAAGAGCAACTCCACATGTTCCTGTTTTTGTGTGCAGAAGGACAGATAATACGTTAAAGCCGATTCTTCCGCATGAGGATGATGAATGAATGAATCGTAAGCCATCACCAGTTGAACAGGGCCTTGCCAGGGAATCTGAGCGCCGCCGCTGGCCCAATTCCAGCCGCCGAGATTGTTGCCGATTTGCCAGTGGCCATTGGGGTGTTTCCATACGAAAGCGCAGTGTCCCGGCTGTCCAATCGGGTAAGCGGGAACTCCTTTGGAACGCAGGAATCCAGCCGCGCCTTTGGAGACGGCGCCGCATACTCCTCCGTATTCCGTGTAAAGTTTCAGCGTGATGGGCTTGTGGTCGTAAAAAGCGCTTCCGGCATGGACGCTGACGCCTTTGTCATTCTTTTTACGGTAGGGAATGAATCCGGGAAATCTGCTTCCGGCTTTCTCCGGCCTGATTTTTTTCCCTGCGATAAATTGCTGTGCCCATGCCAGATCTTCAAAACCTTCTTTTCCCCGGAATACGATGGCCCATTCCCAGGGTTGCAAGGTTTCTGCCTGTGGATAGCATTTGGCGTGGTGATGAGAATCCCGGTAGAAGTTAAATTTGGCGATGCATTCTTCAGGAGAAAAGATGTTTGCGACAAGGCCGGCTCCCAATGCCATGCTGAGTTCAACGGGATTGAAATTCTGATCGCTGGTATTCCAGATTTGGTAAAAAACGGAAAGAGTACTTTTGCCGGCTGGACCAGATTGGGCGAGCATGTTGAATACTTTCGGGTGGCTGGAAAGCCATTTCCTGAAGACCTGATCCTTGAGTTCCTCCTGAGTGAAAGGTTTCCCTCCTTCGGCAGTATTGAAAAACTGGTGCAGGCAGCACAATGCCGCCACTTGAGGGGATTGAATCAGTTTTCGTATTTTGTCGGAGGTAAGCGGGCCGGAATCAAGCCGGCTGCGCAGGACTTCCCGGATTTTACCGGCAATGAAGGAGGATCGCCCTGAAGAAAGCAGTGTTTGTATGTCTGCTTCATATGAAGCCAGCGTGCCAAAGCTCTCTATAGACATGAGCATGCTGAAGAGGAAAAGCCAGAGGATGTTTTTCATAAGGTATGAAAGACAGACTTAAATGCATGGCAACATAAATTGAAAAAATGTCAATAAAATATGATTTTTTTGAATATGAAAAATACATTTCATATTTCGCTTTTATATCAAAATGATATTGACGGCAAAAGGATTTTTTCAAATGGAAAATTGGGATCATTGGCTCTGAGAGACATTGGATTTTCGGAGCCGAATCCGGGATGATTTTTGTGTCTATCCCTCCCGCAAGATGATGAAAACGGGGTTCCATTCGGAAAAAGAATGGAACCCCGTGCTGAAGCGGTAAAACAGAGATAATAGTTTTCAGGTCAGATGATCTCTGCCATTGTCAAATTCCCACCACGCCGCCGATGGTCTGGATGATGACCTTGGCGACGATGGTCATCAGGATAAGGGCTACGGGATAGGCGGTGGCGTAGCTGACCACGGGGGCCTGGGAGTCCGTATTGCTGGCGATGGCTCCCAGGGCCGGGGTGGAGGTCATGCCGCCGCAGATGCCGCCCAGGCATTCCAGAATGTTCATCTTGAAGACTTTCATGCCCACGAAGTAACCGGCGAACATGCCGGAGCAGGTGACGATGACGCCCATGATGAAGACGGCCGCGCCGTGGGTGGCTACCGTATCCACCAGGTCCGCTCCACCCTTGATGCCGGCGTCAGCCAGGAAGAAAACCAGCCCCAGATCCTGCAAAAGAAGGCGGGTGGGGCGTGGGATATAGCCGACGATGGGGCCCAGACGTCCGAAGTGGCCGAGCAGCAGGGCGACGATAAGGGGGCCTCCCGCAATGCCCAGAGAGATGCCCGCGCCGTTGCCGAGGCTGAAGTTGACCAGGCCCAAAATGATGCCCAGGGAGAGGCCGAAGCCCAGGGAGAGCAGGTCCGTCTGGTTCATGTCCTGGCTGCGGTGGCCGATTTTGTCCCCGTATTTGGTAAGGTTTTCCGGGGAGCCCACCACGGTCAGCACATCGTTGCGTTCCAGCGTGGTTTCCCCCGTGGGGACGAAGGTGAAGCCCAGGCGGGAAATGCGGGAGATAATGACGCCGTCCGTGCGCAGGGTTTTCAGGTCGCGGAGCTTGTGCCCGGCATAGTTCTTGTTTGTCAGAATCAGTTTGCGGCGCTCCTTCTGGGAGTCCATGGGGTAGGGATTGTCGCATACCTCCCCCAGAAAGGCGATGTCGTGAGGCATGGTGTCGCTGTTGCCCACAATGAGGACTTCCGTTCCTTCCCGGAACGTGTCTTCCGGCGTCAGGGGCATCAGCCTGTCGTTGCGAACCACGCGGGTGACCATGCAGTGCAGACCGTCCAGCAGCTTGCAGTCCGCAATGTTCTGGCCTATCAGGTTGGGCTGTGTGACGCGGACAAGGCGGGAAATGATGCTGACTTCCTGCCTGGAATGCATGGCTTTGGCCTCCTTGTTGAGGTCAAAGCGCAGCAGGCGCGGCAGGAGCTGGACGAAAAGGACCACGCCCACCACGCCGAACGGATAGGCGATGCCGTAACCGATGCTGACGCCGCTTCCGGAGGCTCCCGGCAGGCTTTCCGTGGCGGCCGCCAGCGCCGGGGTGCTGGTGCATGCGCCGGCAAAGATGCCGGAAGAGATTCCCGCGGGAACTTTGAACCAGATGCCGAATAGGCAGGTGAATAACGCTGACACTCCTACAATCACCGCAGACATGATGGCCAGTTTGCTGCCCTGTTTGGCGATGGCGGAGAAGAAGCGGTTGCCCGCGCTGAGGCCCACGCAGTATACAAAGAGCGCCAGACCCAGCTGCCCTACGCCGTCGGGAATGGCCAGGCGGTAGTGGCCGGCGGCCAGCGCCACGAAAAGAACGCCGGAAAGGCCCAGGTTCAGTCCGTATATTTTAATGCTGCCGAGAGCGATGCCGAAAAAGATGATTCCGAAGAGAACCAGGGTGTTGTGTTGGAGCAGGATATCAAACATAAAGACGGTTAGCGGTTTTGTTCCCTTCCTTGGCGCAGAGCAGGGGAATGCCCGTCACGGATGAGAATGCGTGCGTTGAGAAAGCGGAGGGCGCGGCATATTTCTTCCGGCGCGTCAGTTTCTCCGCAGGTAATCCAGCAGAGTGGCCTGATCCAGGCAGGACATATAAGGCGTATGGTCGATGCCCTTTTCCATAATGAACCTGGTCAGCAGTTTGCGGGCGGTCGTAAGGAGAACGGCGGGATCCCAGGGCTTTTCCAGATAGTTGTCAATGTGTGCGTCATTGACGGCCTGGATAGTGTCCGCATGGGTGGCCTGCCCGGTCAGCAGGATTTTGCGCGTCCCGGCGAAACGGTCGTCTTTGGCGATGCCTCCAAGCAACTCTACTCCTGAACCTCCCGGCATGACGTGGTCGGAGATAACCAGTCCCGTCAGTTCTCCGTCCTGGTCGAATTCTTCCAACAGTTCGCGGCATTCGGATGCGGATTCCACCCCTTCCAGGCGGAAGCAGGAATTCAGCGGACGAAGGTCGCGCAAAACGCTGTCAAGGACTTCCGGCTGGTCGTCCACGCAAATGATGTTAATTTTTTCCATGATTGTTGATGGTTGGTATGATTATCGTAAAAACGGTATGGCCCGGCACGCTCTCCAGGCGGATGCGGCCGCCGTAGCTGTCCACAATGCGCCGGACGATGGTGAGCCCCAGCCCCAGGCCGAAGGAAAGCCCCTTCTTTTTGGTAGTGAAGTTGGGACGGAAAATTTTTTCATGCAGGTCCTTTGGAACGCCGGGGCCGTTATCTGTGACGGAGACCAGAATTTCGCGGGTGGTATGGGATGTCTGGTCCTTGCTGCTGATTTTTTCCACCCGGCATTCTACGTGGATGGCAGGGTTGGGGGTATTTTCTATTTTCAGCGCGTCGCAGGCGTTCTGAAGCAGGTTGATCCAAATTTGAACGAGCTCCGTCATATCCGCGAAGATGCCGGGCACGGAGTCCCTGGGAGGCAGGACCATTTCAAAATCAACGCCGCGCAGACTGGACTTGACCAGAGCAACAGCTTCCGTAAGGGAATCCGCCACGTTTACTCCTTCTTCCCGTCTGGTGTTGCCTCCCCCCAGCAGGCGAACGGAACGGACAATGGCTGTAGCGTGCCTGACAGCCAGTTTCATGTCATGCAGGTCGTGACCCAATTCCCAATAAGGGAGGTTTTGTTCCAGCTGGCTGAGGAATGGTTTGTCCAGCAGCTCCGGCTGATTCTGTATGTCCGGAATCAGGGCCAGGGCCTTGGCCACGTCCTGGGAAAGCCCGTAATTTTTTTCAAACTGGCGCGCCAGCCTGCGCTGTTCGGAAGTGGATGCGGAGGAAGTCCCTTCCAATCCTTTGTTGTACAGGGTATACCGGAAGGCGTTTTCCTGGCGGAACATGTTGTCCAGGGTTTCCAAAACAAAGTCTGTTTTACGGGACAGGACTCCCAGGGAATTGTTGAGCTCATGGGCTATTCCGGCGGATAATTGCCCCAGGGTGGCGGCCATTTCAGAACGGTGGAGCATCCGCAGCGCTTCTTCCTTTTCCGCAGTGCGGTCAAAGACGCGGGTATTGCGTGCCGCCAGTTCATGGACAATGGCGGGAACAAACTGCTCCAGGAGCGTGCCGTAGCGTTCCACATCCACGGCGGGGGTGGTGGTGTCGATATAGGCCAGTTCCAAATCAGTTTCCGCAATGAGATCGGAGGAGCTGCGGAACCATCCGGAAAAGAAACTTTGCACTCCCAAATAGTCTCCGGGGCCGGCCCGGAACGCCTTGTAGATTTTGTGGGAAGTGGAAGCTGTTTCCGGGTCTTCTTTAACGACATGGCGGGAGGAAACCACGCTGCCGGATAAAATCAGGTAAAGCCTTTTATTCTGTTCCCCCTGGCGGACGACGGCGTTTCCCTTGCTGATGGTGATAATGCGGTCCGGATCGGAAAAATACGCCAGATTGATGCGTTTTAATTTTTTCTGGAATTCTTCCTGTTCAATGATCATATGGCGCTTTTCCCGTTGATGTTGGCCATGCCGGGGCAACATGTCCCGGCATGGAACATTACCTTACTTAAAAAGCATGGCATTGGGCAAGAATCATCATCATGACATAGGTCAAAATCATGCCCAGGATACCCAGAATGACGCCGGAAATGGCCATCCCCCTGGAGCTGACCAGGCCGGTGGCATAAGCCAGGGCGTTAGGGGGGGTGCTGATGGGAAGGCTCATGCCCAGAGAGGAGGCGAAAGCCACGGATACCAGCAGGGCGGTAACGCCCCCCATGGGAGCCAGATTGTCACCCATGTTGACGCCGACGACCGCGATAATTGGAATGAGCAGGGAGGCTGTAGCCGTATGGCTCATGAAGGTAGCCATGAACAGGCAGATGATTCCCGTCCCCACCATGAGCGGGAAGGGGGACCATTCGGCAAAGGGAATGGAGCCAATCAGGTTTTTTGCCAGTCCGGTGTCTTGCAGGGCCAGCCCCAGGGCAAAGCCGCCGGCTACCAGCCAGAGCACGTCCCAGCCCATTTTCTTCAAGTCTTCCCTGGTGATGGTTTCCGTAATGGCAAAGACGGCGATGGGAATCATGGCGATGGTATTGGAGTCCAGCCCGTGCACGCCCTTACCCGTTACCCACAGTAGGACGGTAACGGCAAAGGTGACGTAAACGATAATGGCCTTGGGGGTTCTCAGGAATTTACCGCCCACCTGCAGTTCCAGTTTCTTTTGAGAGATGGGGAACAGCCACAGCAGGAGAAGCCATGCAATCAGAATCATGACGATGACGAAAGGAATGCCGAACATGAGCCATTTGCCGAAGGAGACGTCCAGCCCCATACCCTGCAATGCCTTCAGCGCGATTGCGTTGGGGGGCGTGCCGATAGGCGTTCCGATACCGCCGAGGTTGGCGGCGATGGGGATGGCCAGGGCAAAGGCGGCGCGGCCTTTGTCTTCCGGAGTGAACAGGGCCAGCACCGGCGTCAGGATGGCGAGCATCATGGCGGCCGTAGCCGTATTGCTCATAAACATGGAGAAAAGGGCCGTTACGGACATCAGCCCCAGAAGTACGAATTTGGGATTGGTGCCGAAGGGTTTTAAAAGTACTTTGGCCAGGTTCATGTCCAGCCTGTATTTGGTTGCGGCCGCAGCCAGGAAAAAGCCGCCCAGGAAAAGCATGATGATGGGATCCGCGAAGGTGGCCATCGTGGATTTTTGCTGCATGGTGTTGACAAATTGCAGCCCCTGGATGCGCGAGGTTATTTCCTTGCTGTACAGGCGCCCGGCCGCGGTCTTGAGCTGGGCGGCTATGGATTCCTGCCCGGCGGCTTCTTCCGTTTTTCCTTCACGGGACAGTTCCTGTGCGTTCAGATCTATTTTTTCATAAGCGTCCATGAGCTGGAACCCCAGGGTCATCCTCACTTCTTCCGCGTCCAGCTTGGTTTTCTTATTTAACCGGTTTTCGACATTTTCCTTCAATTTGCCGACTACCTCCGGATTGATCCCTTTGCCTATGGCGTCATCCAGAATGGAGGATACCGTCGCCTTGTCATAGCGCTCCGGCATCAAGAATGAGAGAGAGCCGTTGGAGACGCACAGCAGGGACAGGGTAATGACCATCACGGAGGTGGTCCAGATAGGGATGGGTTCCAAAATCCAGAAGAGCGCCGCCATGACGAACATGGCGATGACGCGGATTTCAATAGGGCTTAATTGGATTCCCCATGAAGCGAAAGGCAGGAAGAAGACGACTCCTGCGGCGGCCAGGCTGATAGCTGCCTTGAGCAGCTTGTTTTGGGTTTCACTCATGAATAATAGCTGGTAATATGGTTGGCGGGCGGAAGGGTACTTCCCGATTTTACAAATAGAAACTTTTATTTAAAAAAATTATGTCAGAGGGGACGGCTGCCGTTTCCCGGAGCTGGAGCCGGGAGCTTTCTCCGTGATGGGAAAATTGCGTAACCCTATGGGGATATGCGTGTTTAGTAAGGATAAGTCAATCATCCGTTCGGGAGCGCCGATTTGGCCGAGTGTTTCCCCTGTATTAAAAAAATTCTGAAGGTAGTAGGTTCCTCTATAGCCGCGCGACGTCAAATCCCCGCTGATCTGGTTGATTTCCTTTTCCCCGAGAAGGCCGGAGTGGATTGTCGTCCGAACCTCAAACGGGAAATTTCTATTGATCAGATAATCCAGCGTTTGAGTGAAGCAGGGGAACAAGTCCGGACGCCCGGTAATGGAGCCGAACAGTTTTTCCGGCGCTTTGTAATCCAGGGCAATATAGTCACAAAGCCCTTCCTCCACCAGCGTTTTTACCACGCCGGGCCGGGTGCCGTTGGTGTCTATTTTTACTGCGAAGCCAAGCTGCCGTATATTGCGGCAGATAGGGATAAGGTCGGGACACAGCGTGCACTCGCCTCCGGACAGAACCACCCCATCCAGAAATCCCACCCGATCTCTGAGAAAATCAAGATAGTCCGCCCGGTCTCCGGCAGGAGAATCCGTTCCCCTGACCAGGGAGACGTTGTAACAGTACTGACAAAACAAATTACAGCCTCTCAGCCAGAAGATGCAGGCCACCTTATTTGGAAAATCCAGCAAGGTGAGCGGCGTGATGTCTGCTATGCCCCGACCCGTTCCCATCGACTTCGCATATGTTGTTGGGAGAATTATCGCGGCTGTTCCGTTTGGGCGGAGCAGGAGCAGGGGCGGCCCGGTTCCACGAAGTGGACGCGGTCATGGAACTCGCCCTGTTTGCCGGCGTTGAAAGTTTCTACAGGGCGGTGATAGCCCATGACGCGCGTGTAAACGGTGCAGCGGGTCCGGTCCTGTGCGTATTTGCTTAATATTTCCTGTTTGGTCATTGTCGTATTAATGGTTGGGTTTGAAGTTGGGCGCCTATTGGAAAAAGGGATTTTATTCATGCCTGTGGATGTGGAGCAGCTCCTCATCGCAGAAGGGGCAGTATTCGTGCTCCCCGCGCAGATAACCGTGCTTCTCGCAAACGGAGAAAAGCGGAGTGACGGTGAGGTACGGCATGCGGAAGCGGGTCAGCACTTTGCGGACAATGTCCCGGCAGGCTTCCGGGGAGCTGATGGCTTCGTTCATGTACATGTGGAAGACGGTTCCTCCCGTGTAGCAGCATTGAAGTTCATCCTGGAGCTGGAGCGCCCGGAACAGGTCGCTTGTGTGGTCCACGGGAAGCTGGGAGCTGTTCGTGTAATAACGCTGCCCCACGGGGCCGGCCTGGATGATATCAGGATAGCGTTTCTGGTCTTCGCGGGCGAAGCGGTGCGTGGTGCCTTCCGCGGGCGTGGCTTCCAGGTTGTACAGGTTGCCGGTTTCCTCCTGGTACTCCTGCATGCGCAAGCGGATGAATTCCAGGATCTCTTCAGCAAAGGCCCTGCCTTCTTCAGAGGTAATGTCCATCGTATCGTTGGAGAAATTGCGCAACAGCTCGTTCATGCCGTTGACGCCGATGGTGGAGAAATGGTTGCGGAAGGTGGGCAGGTAGCGTTTGGTGTAGGGGTACAGGCCGCGGTCATACATTTCCTGAACGAAGGCCCTTTTCTTTTCCAGGCAGGATTTGGCCAGATCCAGCAGTTCTCCCAGCCTGGCGAACAGGGCTTCCCGGTTTTGCTTGAACAGGTAGCCCAGCCGGGCCAGGTTGATGGTCACCACGCCGATGGAGCCGGTCATTTCCGCGGAACCGAAAAGGCCGCCGCCGCGTTTGAGCAGTTCCCGCAGGTCCAGCTGGAGGCGGCAGCACATGGAACGCACGGCGTCCGGCTTGTAAGCCCGTTCGTCAGGCACGCGTTCCCCTTGCTCATTGACGGTGTACTGGCTGCCGATGAAGTTCTGGAAGTAGGAGGAACCGATTTTGGCGGCGTTTTCAAACAGGAGAGGCACGTTTTCCCCTTCCCAGTCAAAGTCTTCCGTGATGTTGACGGTGGGGATGGGGAAGGTAAAGGGCTGTCCGGTGCTGTCCCCTTCCGTGAGAACTTCGTAAAAGGCCTTGTTGATCAGGTTCATTTCCTTCTGGAAATGCTTGTAGGTCAGCTCCGTCAGCTTGTTTGCCCCGCGTTCCCTCGCCAGGGCGAGCAGGTTCGCGTCTTCTATTCCTTCAAAGAGGTGTTCCCCTCCGCTGAAGGGGGCCTGGTCCCTCAGGTCGCGCGGTACAGTCCAGTCGATCGTGACATTGGTAAAGGGAGACTGTCCCCAGCGCGAGGGTACGTTCAGGTTGTAAACGAAACTGCGGATGTCTTTCTTGATGCGGGGGAAGTCCGTCTGGTCCTTGAAAACGTAGGGTGCCAGGAAGGTGTCAAAGGAGCTGAAGGCCTGGGCGCCGGCCCATTCGCTTTGCAGAATGCCCAGAAAGTTCGCCATCTGGCCCAGGGCTTCCCGGAAGTGGCGGGGCGGCCTGCTGTTCACGCGGCTGCGCACGCCGTTGAATCCTTCATTGAGCAGGTTGCGGAGGCTCCATCCGGCGCAGTATCCGGTCAGGCAATCCAGGTCATGGATGTGGTAATCCCCTTCCCGGTGCGCGGCTCCTTCCCGTGCGGAGTAAACCTGGTCCAGCCAATAGTTGGCGATTACCTTGCCCGCCGTGTTGTTGATGAGCCCCGCATTGGAATACGTGGTATTGGAGTTGGCGGCAATGCGCCAGTCGCTTTGCCCGATATATTCCTCTACCGTCTGCTTGCAGTCCACGTAGGTATTGCCGGAATAAAGGCCGCCAAGCTGTTCGCGCTGCATCTTGTGCAGGAAACGGTAGGTGATGAAGGCCTTGGCCGTGTCAAAATATCCGGAGCGGAACAGGGCGCGTTCAATCATGTCCTGGATTTCTTCCACATGCGCGCTGTCCTGATGGCTCAGCTTGGCTTCCACCTCTTCATAGATGGAACGGTTGTAGGCGGTCCCGGAACTGTGGAAGGCTTTTCTAATGGCCTCTTCAATCTTATAGCCCTGGTATTGTTCCTTTTTCCCGGAACGTTTGATGATGCTTGTTGCCATGGTGGGTGTCTCGCTTGGAAAGGGTGGTGACCGCTCATCCGCGAGCCTGGGCAAAAGCCTGGAAAGACCATAGGCAGGGGCCGACCGCATGCGCGCATTCCCGGAAAGGGTGGCATGCCGAAGACCTGTGCGTATGTTCATCCTGTCCGCGGGATGGGAATACGGCAGCATCAGGTCGTCTTCTGGCTTCCGGTGCGACATGTGATGGGGACTTCCCGGCTGCCTGGGCAGCCAGTGTCCGGTCCATCGTCTACCGGTTACAGCGGCGCGTCCGCGACGGATTTTCACCGTCTTCCGTTACCTGCGCTGGAACGCAATGAACCACAGAAAGAGACCTCCCGCAAGAAAAATGTATAAATAATGTGTTAAATAATTATTTGTATACTATATATAGTATCTGAAGATAGAAAAATGATTGATAACACAGCCTTCTTTTCCGTCATGGCACCATATATGCCCTTGCGCCCCTTTCCCGGTCTGGAGGAGCGCGGGAAAAGAAGAATTCTTGTTGCAAGAAAATTCCAGCCTTCTTTTCCCGTATAATATAACATGCGTTTCTTTGCCTTTTCAAAAAATGGATGGAAGAAATACTTTCTGTTGCCGGTCCTTTCCATGCTTTCCGCAGGAACTTCCGTTTCCGGGGCTTCCGCAGACTGGAATGAGAAAACCATCCGGGACAATCTTCAGCTGGTGGCGGAATGGCAGGCGAAGCATCCCAAAAAACGTTCGCCGCTGCATTGGACTTACGGTGCCTTTTATTCCGGCCTGGTGCAATATGGCCTGTCCGTTCCGGAAGGGCCGGGGTTGCCGTTGCTGAGAAAAGCGGGAGAAGAGCAGGGGTGGAAGACCCTGAACCGGCATTATCATGCGGATGACCATGCCGTGGGGCATGCGCGGATCTTTTCAGCTGCGGCGGG
>OHYB01000791.1_pt1 | contig 14226 bp, 9 predicted proteins | sample 1580181 | NCBI WGS metagenome assembly OHYB01 (sample SAMEA3882510, study PRJEB24775) | human gut metagenome | biome: human-associated habitat; feature: intestine environment; material: feces | place: Netherlands | collected 2009/2010
CCCTGCCGGTGAAAGAAATTGCCGTATTTCATACTCGCCTTCCAGCTGTATACTTTTATTTTCCGTCACAATCTCCATTCCCGTAACTGCACCACTGATATTCTTTTTAATAACCTGAAGTCCTATAAATTCCCCGCTGCCTTCCAGATTTCCCGATCGTTTCTCCAAAGTTTCCCAGGGAATTTCCATGCTCCAGCTGCTCCATGGCATATTCTGGTCAAAATCACATTCTACACTTTTCAGATAAGCTGCTGACCTGTCTGCTCCCCATATCTCATCTGTGCTTGTCCGACCTGCTGATGTAGAAAAATAATAAGCCGTGATCGGCTCTCCATTCTGGCATAGAATCTGACCTTTTGTATCCTGTACTGCTTTACTTGTTCTTTTATCCGCCGGAAAATTATTGTAAACCTGATAATTCACACTGTCATCTACATCCGCCCCATATTTTTCCAAGCTGTTTTCCTGTATCTGGCAAACTGCATAGGTTCTGGCACATACAGCCTGGGCCATCAATGCCTGTTCTTCATAAGATGCAGGCATTTCACTTGGGACTACAGCTTCCAGATAAGCTTCCAGGGACAATTCATTAATAATCAGCAGCCCCTGCGCGGTCTTTTTAATTTCCAGAGTTCCATAATAAACAGGAGGATTCTGAGCTCTTTCAATAGAGGGAATCGCAATGCCATCAGCTCCCCCGTCCAGAAGCAGACTATCATTCTGGAGCTCCTGTGAATCCGGGGTGTAGGTATGTTCTTTTCCTTTTTGTTCTATGGTTACTGATGGGTGATAACAGGATTGCCAGGATGAGTCTGTGAGAAGGACACGAATGGAAGGCTCTTGTTGTTGCACCTTATTTTCGGCAGTCTCCTTTTCTTTTTCTTTCAGCTCCCTTTTGGCACCTTCTTCACTCCTCTTGTTCATTTCTGCGGCTTTTCCAAACAGAAGCAGCCAGCCAAGCAGTACAAGCAAAAAATAATTCAATTCATAAAAAAATCTGGTCTTCTTCATACAAAAGTATATGAAGAAAACCAGACAAAAATATCTGTATTATAATTATTTTCTTACGTCAAATTTATATGCGGTAAAAGACTGATATTTCTCACCAGCTTCCAGTACTGGTGAATGGAATGCTTCCACATTTACTGCATTTGGTTCAACCTGTGTCTCAAGGCAGAAGCCTTCACGCTTATTGTAAACATGTCCATTCTTACCCTTCTCGTCAATAACAAAATTACCAGCATAGAACTGCACACATGGACAATCTGAAATCACATCCATCGTAATGCCAGAGGTTTCATTGTAAGCAGCTGCAACCGTTCTCCGACTGCCTTTCGCGTAATTGTCAGTCACATAATTGTGGTCATATCCGCCTGTGTACTTCAGCTGCTGGAAGTCTGCCTCGATTTCCTGGCCAATCTTTTTCGCCTTATTAAAATCCATAGGAGTACCCTCTACTGCTGCATATTCGCCTGTAGGAATAGAAAACTCATCCACCGGATTATAATCTCTGGCATGGATTGTAAGATATGTATCAAGAACCTTGCCGCTTCCCTCCCCTGTAAGGTTGAAGTAGGAATGGTTGGTCATATTTGCCAGTGTCGCCTTGTCACTGATTCCACTATAGTAAATCTGCAGGGTATTGTCCTCTGTAAATTCATATGTAACAGACACCTGGAATTCTCCTGGGAATCCATTCTCGCCATCCGGGCTGATCCTGGAAAAAGTAATGGCATTCTTATCAGAATCTGTATTCTTAACAGTCCAAATCTTCTTCTCGAAGCCATTGGGACCGCTGTGAAGATTATTGTCATTCTCATTCTTGTCAAGCTGGTATTCCTGTCCATAAAGGGAAAATCTGGCACCTGCGATACGGTTTCCACTTCTTCCTATGATTGCACCAAAGAAGCAGCCATTTACTTCGTACTGCTGAATGTCGTCATAACCAAGCACCACATCCGTAAGCTCCCCATCTTTGTCCGGAACGCAAAGCTTCACAAGAATGGCACCGTAATCCATCACTTCTGCATATGCACCGGATTTATTCTCCAGATGGTATAAAGTAATCTCTTCCCCAGAGGTTAAGTTTCCAAATTTCTTTGCTGTAACACCCATATTACCTGCCTCCCTGTTCTAAAAAATCCCAGAATGCCGTTCCCTTTCTTTTGACGCCTAGCTAACCGCTAGGTGGGTATCCTCAACAGGACTTCTGCCTACCACAACGAGAGGTCTGACATCCGCACTGCGATATTGGATTCCCTTGATGTCAATGTAGGTTCAAAAATAAAAGGGGCATCGCACATCCCAGGATTCATTTTTCTAAAAATAATTATACTCTAGTATATACTGTTTTTCAACAGAAAATGCACAAATTCTTTTTACAGATTTTTATCTGATTTTTAGAATCTCTTTCACAGTTGCAGGCATATCTTCTGCATCTACTACCCGGTCATGAAGTACTGGTGCAGTACGGATATCGTTGACAGCCTTCGGAACTGCCACCCCGGAAAGCTTCTCAAGTGCGTCTGCAAGCCCGAAATCATCCAGATTCTCATGTCCTTCTGAGATTGCATCCATAACACTTCTGGTAAACTTGTATGGACTTGCTGTAGAAGCAATAACTGCCGGAATCTTATCCCCGGTATCTTTCACATATTTTTTGTATACGCCAGCAGCAACTGCAGTATGTGTATCAATCACATAATCACTTGTCTTATATACTTCGCGGATAGCTTCCTTCGTCTCTTCTTCGGAGCAGTAGTTTCCATAGAAATCTTTCAGCTGGGCTTTCATCTCGGGTGTAATAGTGTATTCACCACCCTTGGAAAGATTTTCCATGAGTTTTGCACACTCCTCAGGATTTTCGCCTGCAATGCGATAGATCAGGCGCTCCAGATTGCTGGAAATCAAAATATCCATAGATGGAGAACTGGTAAGGATAAAGTCTCTCTTTCTATTGTATGTACCTGTGGAGAAAAAATCAAACAGAACCTTGTTCTCATTAGAAGCACAAATCAGCTTGTTCACCGGAAGTCCCATCTGTTTTGCATAAAATGCTGCCAGAATGTTTCCAAAATTTCCTGTAGGAACTACTACATTGATCTCCTGTCCGGCTTCGATCTTGTTCTGGCGCACCAGTGCAGCATATGCATATACATAATAAACGATCTGGGGAACAAGACGTCCAATGTTAATGGAGTTTGCAGAAGAGAACTGGAATCCAGCCTGGGAAAGCTCTGCTGCCAGTTCTTTATCATTGAACATTTTCTTTACAGCTGTCTGGGCATCGTCAAAATTACCTGTGATGCCCACAACGTAGGTATTGGCACCTTTCTGGGTTACCATCTGCTTCTCCTGAATCGGGCTTACGCCATGCTTCGGATAGAATACAATAATCCTGGTTCCCGGAACATCGGCAAAACCTGCAAGTGCTGCTTTTCCAGTATCTCCGGAGGTCGCAGTCAGGATAACGATCTCATTTTTTACATTATTCTTTCTTGCTGCAGTAGTCATAAGATATGGCAAAATGGAAAGTGCCATGTCTTTAAATGCAATTGTAGGACCATGGAAAAGTTCCAGATAATATGCCCCGTCAGCTTCCTTAAGAGGTGCGATCACATCTGTGTCAAACTTCTTGTCATATGCTCGGTTGATACAGGTGCGCAGCTCTTCTTCTGTAAAGTCAGTAAGAAGGCGGCTCATTACCTGATAAGCAGTTTCCTGATAAGTCATTCTGGAAAGTTCATCCATAGAAACATCAAGTGCCGGAATCTGTGTTGGTACAAACAGTCCTCCATCTTCAGAAAGTCCCTTTAAAATAGCCTGGGAAGCGGTTACCGGTTCTCCTTTTCCTCTGGTGCTCTGGTACATTACCTGCATTTGTTATTCCTGCCTTTCGCTTATTGTTATGAGGTACTCATGCCGGAATCTGTAACCTACCGGCAGTCATCCTCTCTTTGTTATCATATTTTAACTTTACAGGTATTATACATACTTCACCGTGCTAAATCAACACCCAATTTGAAAAAGCCACCTGGAATTGTAATTTCCTGGCGGCTTATATCTCCTTATTACAGAATGTTACTGTTATTAAAATATTATTTTTTCACCATCTGAACAACGTTTGTGTCATCTTCTGAGGTTTCATTCTCAGTGTTCTGTGACTTAGCTTCATCCGGGTAGGTGTAAAACTCGTGAACACCATATTTAAATAATTTTTTTAAATCCTTATCAAACCAGGACACGTTCTTTTTGTCCGCAGCAGAACGCTGAACAAAGAACAGAGCTCCTTCTGAATAGTCAGTTCCCTCTAATGCCTGTTTCACAGCTTCCCTGGTCTCATCTGTTACCGTTACTTCATAAAACTTACCATCGTAAACAGGTGAAAACTGAGGAATTCCATTTCTCTGATCCAGAATAACACCTGTAATGGTATCTGGAAATTCCTCATGGGAAAGGCGGTTCATAATTACATTTGCGATCAGTACACGACCTTTAATGTCCTCTGTGCCCGCCTCTGCCTCTACTATATGAAGCAGGTTATCATAATCTGCGTCCGACATGATCTTCGGATTTGCAGACATGGATACTGCAGCTGCATCAAGGCTCGCAACTGTATCAGCCATAGAGTCCCCTACATTCAGCTCATCCACGTTTCCTTTTATCTGCTTCACGCGCTGGCCTACCATGACTCTCTCGCATGAAGTTCCAATTCTTGTTACAGATGTTCCTGCTGATGGAGTATCTGCAACACTGGTTACCATACCGGCAATTCCTGTAGGCAGATCATACTCTACATTTCCAAGGTCAGTCCAGGCATCCGCGGATCTGTTCTCTTTGTCCGAAGCTGCATATACCTGACTCCGTGGACCAAACTCCGCCACCTTCGTTCCAACTGCCAAAATCATTGCCAACGTGGCGCAGGCGCTAAGAGCTACAAAATTATGTACAAGAGCATTTCCATTCTTTTTTTTCTGGGCATTGCTCTTGCAAGTTGTTACATGTTGTAAACTTCTTTTTAATTTCATATTCTTCTTTCCTTGCACTTCTGTTATGTTTTGATTTCTTTTATTATTTATTCTGTAACATTTCTGTAATTTATAGGAAAATTATATTTAATAAACTCCCAAATGTCAAGTTTTTTTTGCTTTCTATAGCTTTTTTCTCTAAAAACAGGTAAAAAAAGAAAGGCGACAAGAAAGAAATAGGATGATTCATTCAAAAATCATGTAATATTTTTGATAAATTTACCCTGTTTCTATTTGTCCCCTTTTATTCTTAGGTATGGTTGTTTCTCCCCTTCTTATGGATTTCATTATAGCTTTTCTTTTTCTGTTCGTCAAACCTTTTTTATCGCCGAATTCTGACAAAAAACGCTGACACCTTTCAAAACAGCAAACCACCGCACAGTCTTTTTTATAAACTGATTCGCGGTGGTTTGTCTTTTTGTTATCAAATATGCTTCTTATTATAAATAAGGTTTAAACAGATCTATCAGCGGTTATTGATTGCTGTTACAAGTGCATCAATGGAAGCACGGATAATATCCGGGTCTACGCCGGCTCCCCATGCCATAGTTCCGTCAGGCTTCTTGATTCCAACATATGCTATAGCCTTGGAACTGGAGCTGCGCTCTAACGCATGTTCCTGGTATACTTCCAGAGAATACTTCAATTCGTATGCTTTCTTCAGGGCATTGCTCACTGCGTCGAGACGTCCATTTCCCACAGCCTCTGTAGTAATTGTTTTTCCATTAAATGTAGAGGTTACTTTAGTTGTAATTCCCTCGCCTGTCTGCTGGAAGTGCACTTCATTAATGCTGTACGGCTGTCCCACATTCTCAAAAGTCTTTTTGAACAGATCAAAAATTTCATCTGGATGAAGCTCTTTATGAAGGTGATCGGAAACACCCTTGGCTGCGTAACCCATTGCCTCACGCATTTTTGGCGGAAGGTTCAGACCGTATTTTGTTTCCAGAATGTAGCCTACGCCGCCTTTTCCAGACTGGCTGTTGATACGGATAACATCTGCATCATAATTACGTCCAACATCTGTGGGATCAATTGGCAGATACGGAACTGTCCAGCGGTTCGGATCTTTTTCCTCGATCCAGTGCATGCCTTTGGCAATTGCATCCTGATGTGAACCAGAAAATGCTGCAAAAACAAGTGCGCCACTGTATGGACTTCTCTCTCCAACTGTCATTCCCGTACAGCGCTCATATACCTCGCAGATGTGAGGCATATCAGAGAAGTCAAGCTTCGGATCTACTCCCTGGGAATACATATTCATTCCAAGTGTGATGATATCAACGTTACCGGTACGTTCTCCGTTTCCAAACAATGTACCCTCGATACGATCAGCTCCTGCAAGAATACCCAGTTCTGCAGTTGCCACTCCGCATCCTCTGTCATTATGTGGATGAAGTGAAAGTACCACATTCTCTCTGTGTTTCAAATGCTTATGTACATACTCTAACTGGCATGCAAATGTATGAGGCATTGCATTTTCTACAGTTGTAGGAATATTGATGATTGCTTTATTATCAGCTGTCGGCTGCCATACATCCAGAACAGCGTTACAAACTTCTACGGCATAGTCCACTTCTGTTCCGTGGAAACTTTCCGGACTGTATTCAAATGTGAAGTTACCATCTGTCTCATTAGCCAGCTTCAGAAGTAATTTTGCCCCGTCGATCGCAAGTTGCTTTACCTGTTCTTTATCTTTTCTGAACACCTGCTCTCTCTGTGCAACAGAGGTAGAATTGTATAAATGGATCACTGCGTGAGGTGCTCCTTTTACAGCTTCAAATGTTCTCTTGATGATGTGTTCTCTTGCCTGTGTCAGGACCTGAACGGTTACATCATCCGGAATCATATCTTTCTCAATCAAAGTTCTCATGAACTGATACTCTGTCTCGGAAGCAGCCGGGAATCCAACCTCAATCTCCTTAAATCCGATATCAACCAGCATCTGGAAGAACTCCAGCTTTTCATCCAGACTCATTGGTTCGATCAATGCCTGGTTACCATCTCTTAAATCTACACTACACCATTTCGGCGGCTGTTCTACCGAATCTTTTTTTGCCCAGTCATATGTGACCTCAGGCGGCATGAAATAACTTTTCTCATATTTCTGATAATTCTTCATAATTAAAAGCCTCTCCTTTTACCCGATATTTCAAATCTTATCATCTTGCAATAATAATCATCAATTTTGTTGTTCATTTTTAATACTTTTATATCCTAACACATCCCTACGCAAAAGGGAAGTGATAAATTTAATCACTTCCCTTGATGTTTTTTAATATGTTCGATTTTTCAGATTATTTCGATTAATTCTGTTCCAGAGAACGTTTCTTGGTGATTGTAACCTTCTCATCATAGCAGGCAAATATCTCATCCACCCTGTCTTTCTTAAGTTTTGGTGTAAGTACACTCACTACCGGCACTACGATCAGTCCTGCTACCATCGCAATTGCTCCTGCATTAATCGGAGATGCAATAAAGTGGAAGAAGAGGTTCAAAACCGTAATTCCGACACCTGCCGTAAAACTTGCCCAGACCGCGGCTCTTGTCACACCTTTCCAGTACAATCCATACATGAACGGTGCAAGGAATGCTCCGGCCAGTGCACCCCAGGAAATTCCCATAAGCTGTGCAATGAATGTAGGTGGATCCATTGCAATCACTACTGATAATACAATGAAGAATACTACCATCACCTGCATGGTTCGTACCTGTTTCTTCTCACTCATATCTTTCATCACATTGTCTTTTAAGAAATCCAAAGTCAATGTCGAGCTGGATGTCAATACCAGCGAAGCCAGGGTTGACATGGAAGCCGATAATACCAGCACTACTACGATACCGATCAGGATATCCGGAAGTGTTGATAACATATGTGGAATGATTCCGTCGAAGATCATATTGCCCGCCTCATCATGTAATTCCGGTGCATCAAACAATCTTCCGAATCCTCCTAGGAAGTAACATCCTCCGGAGATCACGATCGCAAACAACGTAGAGATCACAGTTCCTGTATTAATTGATTTTTCATCTTTAATCGCATAGAACTTACCAACCATCTGTGGAAGTCCCCATGTTCCAAGAGAAGTTAAGATAACAACCCCCAGAAGATTTAACGGATCCGGCCCAAAGAATGAAGTAAACGCGCCCGGCTGTCCCATTGTCACCGGCACATCACTTGGGATCTCTGCCATTGTCTTAATTGCCTGAATAAATCCGCCCTGACCATTTAATACCGCCAGGATAACTGCCACGATACCACCCAGCATGATAATCCCCTGAATGAAGTCATTGATCGCCGTAGCCATGTATCCGCCAAGAATAACATAAATTCCCGTAAACACTGCCATTCCGATCACACAATATTTATAAGGAATATTAAATGCCATTCCGAATAACCTTGACAATCCGTTATATACAGAAGCCGTATACGGAACCAGGAATATAAATACGATTGCAGAAGCTGTAATCTTAAGCGCCTTGCTTTCGTATCTCTCACCAAAGAAATCCGGCATCGTCTTAGAATTCAAATGCTGTGTCATAACCTTGGTACGTCTTCCGAGTACAACCCATGCCAGCAAACTTCCGATAATCGCATTCCCAAGACCAATCCATGTAGATGCGAGACCATATTTCCATCCAAACTGTCCTGCATATCCTACGAATACAACTGCGGAGAAATATGACGTTCCATACGCAAATGCCGTAAGCCAGGGGCCTACCGATCTTCCTCCCAATACATAGCCGTCTACACTTGTCGCATGCTTTCTTGCATAGATGCCGACCGATACCATAATCGCAAAAAATATCACCAGCATCAATAATTTCATCGCCATAACTTTTCTCCTCTACTTTCCTCATTTCTTTTTACTTGTTTTCGCCAATTCACTTTAAAGCGTTGCGCTTTAAAGCGTTAAAGTTTACGGTGTAAGAATAACACAGATGATACGGTATGTCAATCTTATTTTGCAGAAATATAAAAGGCAAAAAAACAGCTGCGATTCCTTTTTTTGCGGAATGCGCAGCTGCTCTTTAGCTTCTATTTCATCTTCTCCACTCTGTCCTGAATGGTCTTGTTAAAGTTCTCTACCTTTCTTTCATATGTAGAATTCATAAATTCAGACTTCAGCATGAAATCTGCTGTTGCAAGATTGTTAGCTGTAGGAATATCGTAAAGTACGGCAATACGGGATAATGCTCTTACATCCGGATCGTGCGGCTGTGCCTCTAACGGATCCCACAGGAAGATCATAAAGTCGATCTGTCCTTCTACGATCTTCGCTCCGACCTGCTGATCTCCTCCGAGCGGGCCGCTGTTATATCCCTTTACCGGAAGCCCGGTCTTCTCTGCGATCAGACGTGCGGTTGTACCTGTACCGCATAAGAAATGACCTTTTAAGATTTCCTTATTCTTGTCGCACCATTCGATCAGTTCTTTTTTCTTACCATCATGGGCAACGAGTGCGATATGCTTTGCTTTTCCAATTTCAAATGTTACAAAATTATCGTTTAACATCTGTTGAATTCTCCTTCCGTTTTAACTCTCTTCGTTATCTTTATATATCAAACTTATATTTATAATAAAATGTATTTTATTATCTGTCAACTTTAAACTGGAAATTAAATTGTATTTTAGTTACAACAATTTGCCCATCACTTTCAGAACGTCTCAACGATTTCCTGCATCTGATCAAACTGTTCTTCCATCTCTTTTACAAGCCTGAACTGTGTTCTTGCCCGAACAAGATTGTGTTCTGGATAAGTTGTTTTGAAATATACATCGCCCTGGAGGAAGTCAGCAAGAAAACGCATACCGCATTCCAGCGTCATAAGTCTCGCTCCCCACGGAAGACTGGCGTTCTCCGCCGGTGTCAGTACATCCTTCGCCATCTCCAGATACCCTTTCACGTAGATGCGGTAAAGCTCTATATCAAAGTGCACTTTGTTCAGATCCTTCTCATCTTCTTCCGCTGTCGATGCCCCGAACCGGATGGAATCACCAAAGTCATTTGCCGCAAGTCCCGGCATGATCGTGTCCAGATCGATGATGCACAGTCCCTCTCCTGTATTCTTATCAAACAAAATGTTATTCAGCTTGGTATCGTTGTGCGTCACACGGAGCGGAAGTATTCCTTCCTCAAGCTGCTTCATAAGGACACCGCAGTCATCCTCGCGTGCCAGTACAAACTCTATTTCTTCACGGCAAAGTCTTGCCCTGTTCTTCACATCTTTCCGCAGTGCGTCTTTGAAATCACGGAAACGCTTCACCGTATCGTGGAACTTCGGAATCGTCTCATAGAGACTCTCGGCCGGATAATCCCCCAGCTGCTTCAGAAAATGGCCAAAGCTGAGTGCCGACTGATAGAACTGTTCCGGTCTCTCCACCATCTGATAGCACACAGAATCCGGTACATAATGCAGGCAGCGCCATGGCTGTCCGTCCGCATCTTCAAAATAGCTCTCTCCTGATTTTGTCTTAATATAAGACAATGCCTCTCTGTCCAGATCTCCGCCTTCCTCACGGATCATACTGCGCAGATACTCCGTAACGCCGAATATATTCGCCATTACCTGATCCGGGTTCTTGAATACATTAATATTGATGCGCTGCAAAACATAGAGCGGCGTATCCTTTCCATCTGCGCCCGGCATATAGACTGCATAAGTCTCATTGATGTGGCCTTCTCCGAACAGCTTCACATAACTGCACTGCTGCCCGAAACCAAATGCGTACACGGCATCTTCCAGACTCCGGCTGTCCACGCCCTCGATCTTCCTTCTGGTTGAGAAGATCACTTCTCCTGCCTCCACTTTACATCCGCTCTCGATCGTACAGTCTGACTTCACAACACTCCCCAGTCCGACATGCGCTCCGGCACATACCACCGAATTGTGATCTACGATCGCCCCGCTGTTCACCAGCACCGCACGTCCGATCCGGGTATTGGTATTTACCACCGCTCTCTGCATCACAAAGCAGCCCGGCTCCAGCACCGCACTCGGACTTACAACTGCAGACGGATGCACGATTGCCGGTACCTCATACCCCGCTTCCAGCAATTTGTCCGTCCAGTACAGACGCATCTTGTTATTTCCAAATGCTGCTACTGCCACCGGATACTCCTTATGTCTGATCTCATAATCACAGCACATTCCGATGACCGCTTCATCCTTCACCGCATCATCCAAAAATACAACCTTTTCATACCCCAGTGCCTGCGCAGTCTCCGCTACCATCCGGCCAAATCCGCCTGCACCGAGAATCAGCAAACTTTTCATTACGTATTTCCCCCAATTGTTTTTTATTGATCAGTTATACTATATCATATCATAGAAGTGGACCCGGAGATAGTTATTTTCACAAAAAGCTTCGAAGAATCACAGGTAGCAGGATTCTCCGAAGCTTCTTTGTATTTATATTTATATTGGAAAGGGGTTCCCTTTTAGGGACATATTTTAAAGATAGTTCAATCTTTCAAGGGTATTCAATACCATATGGCGTCCGGCATCCGTTCCGTCAATGATACGTCTCGCACGTACAGAATCACCAATGTTGAGGACTTCCACATCTTCACCTGTAAAAGCTTCCTGAATGTCATTCCAAATCGGGGCATTCGCTCTCATTCCGAGACATACGAAACCGTAGTCAAACAGAAGTTCTTCTTCTTTTCCATCGTATTTTACAAGGAAGGAATGTGCATTTACTTTCTGCAGGGCTGTATTCGTCATCTGTCTTACATGATGTTTTTCCATGCATTCTTTCATACTTGATGTAGAAGATGCATCCAGTCCGTTTCCAATAACCGGCATCATTTCGATGATGGTTGTCTCTGCACCGCGTGGGGCAAAGAATTCAACAACATCAAGTCCTACCGCACCACCTCCGACAACAACAACCTTCTTGCCTGTCATGCAGTCCTTCGATCGGTGGAAGGAGCGGTACCGAACCAGTCGCATTTACAACAAGATCCGGGGTGTATTTTTTGATCTCTGCGACCGTTGCATCTACTCCTGTTTTGATTGTCAGATTCGGAAGTTTTGATGCACGGTATTTCAGATAAGTCGGGAAATCCGCAAGTCTTTTCTTGGCTGGAATCTTCGAGATCTCTACCGACAGACCACCTGCTTCTTTCTCTTTCTCCAGTAACGTAACTTTACATCCAACTTCAGCAGTTGTACATGCAGCTTCCAGTCCGGCAGTTCCGGCACCTACAACTACGACATTACATGGTTTATTTACTTTCTGTTTTTTATAAGCTTCTCCGTTAATCAGATCCGGGTTGACCGTACAGCGAAGCGGTTTGTTACCGCCGATACGGTTGCCGACACAGCCGACGTTACAAGAGATACATTTACGGATATCACATACATCCCCGTACTGTGCTTTATTACACCAGTCCGGGTCAGCAATCAGGCCACGTCCTATACCGATCAGGTCAGCGTCGCCTCTTGCAAGGATATCATCGGCAATCTTAGGATCTCGGATATTTCCGATAGCGATCGTTGGCTTTCCAAATTTATCGCGAACGGCCTTTGCCATGTATGAACGCCATCCGTCTTCCAGATAGTTGGCATCGATCTGATACTGGATAGAAGCATTCAGTCCTGCTGAAGTATCGTAGATATCAACTTCATCATTCAGATATTCGAGATATTCCAGACAATCTTCTACCGTATTACCGCCTTCGACAAGCTCATCTACACTAAGACGTAAAGAAATAGGAACTCTAGGTCCGACAGCCTTACGAACTTCGTCAATTATCATACGGCAGAAACGGGCACGGTTTTTGGCAGAGCCTCCAAATTCATCTGTACGGTCATTGGTGGTAGGAGATAAGAACTGGCTGATCAGGTAAGAGTGTCCGGCGTGGATCTCTACAACATCGAATCCGGCATTGGCAGCTCTCTTTGCAGCTGTTCCATAATCTTTTGCAATACTTTCAATCTCTTCTTTAGAAAGTCCGCGAGGAATCTCTCCACCGGCTTTGGATGGAAAACGAGAAGCGGATACCGGCTGCATGCCGATTCTTGAACTCATTGCAGAAGCACCGGCATGGTTAATCTGAATTCCCATCAAAGCCCCCTGTCTGTGACAGGCTTCCGTTAATGTAAAAAGGCGTGGAATGTAGCAGTCCTTGTCAAGACGAAGCTGTGTAGTTCCGTTCGATCCTTCCGGATATTTTACACAGACGTTCTCAACCATGATAAGCCCTGTGCCGCCACGTGCACGCAGCTCATAATATTTGATATGTTCATCGCTCAGTTCCCCATCATGTCCGGCGAAGTCACTTCCCATAGGCATCATTACAACACGGTTTTTAAGTGTCATACCTCTGACTGTCAGAGGGCTGAATACGTGTGGAAAATTGTTTTTCATAGTTTATTATCCTCCATTAAAATCTGATTGTATTTGAGTTACTTCTCTCTATACCTCGATTATATGATTTTGTTAAATAAAAGACAAATTCATGTTTCTGTAAAAGTTGATAGATTTTGTCTATGGATTCTAAGCATAAAAGTAAAAAATATACAAAAGTATTGAATGAATATGCAGGAATATGTAGGATAAACTTGCGTGAAAGAAAATTTATTGCTATAATACGTGAGTATATTAGACGAAAGTTTTATTTTTTAATAGGAGAGTACAGGACATGAATGATTTGGAGATGTACAGAGAGCAATTAGCTTTATGCGATGATAAGATTATTGATGCGTTGGTAGAACGTAATTCTATTATTGAAAAGATCATGGCATATAAAGAAGAATATGGTATGCCAATCTTACAGCCACAGCAGGAAGAAAAGCAGAAGAAACGTCTGGAGGAAAAGCTGTCAGATAACAGATATAAAGAAGAAATCTTTGATGTATTTGGCTGCATTTTACGCAACAGTAAGAGAATCCAGGCAAGAAAACTCTTTGATTATAATATTGTACTGATCGGATTTATGGGAGCAGGTAAGAGTACTGTTTCTACATATCTAAGTAAGATCCTTGCATCTCCACAGGTAGAGATGGATGAAGAGATCGTGAAGAAAGAAGGAATGTCTATCAATAAGATTTTTGAAGAATATGGAGAGACATATTTCAGAAACTGTGAGACAAACCTTTTGATTGAGCTTCAGAAGAAGAATAACCAGATCATCTCCTGTGGTGGTGGAGTTGCGCTTCGTGATGAGAACGTTGCTGAGATGAAGAAGAA
>OHYB01000794.1_pt1 | contig 14172 bp, 10 predicted proteins | sample 1580181 | NCBI WGS metagenome assembly OHYB01 (sample SAMEA3882510, study PRJEB24775) | human gut metagenome | biome: human-associated habitat; feature: intestine environment; material: feces | place: Netherlands | collected 2009/2010
ACTGTTCATCCTCTTCTTCGGCATCGGCTACGGTGCCTACTACGCTACGGCGGATATGCCTATCCCCATGGTGGCTGACTGCTCTGACTACGAGACTTACCGCTCCGGCAAGTATATCCCCGGCATTATGGGCACTCTGTTCAGCTTGGTGGATAAGCTGGTTTCCAGCCTGTCGGCCACGGTTGTCGGCATTGCCGTCACCTTCATCGGCCTGAACAATCTGCCCACCCAGTATGACCCCTATACCCCCGGTATGAACGTGGTGGTCATCGTGCTGTTCTGTGTGATTCCCATGCTGGCCTGGGCGGCGACCTTGATTGCCATGAAGGGTTACGCTTTGACCGGCGAAAAGATGAAAGAGATCCAGGCCATCAACGCCTGCCGCCGCGACGCTGTTGCGGGCGGCATGAAGCTGGAAGATGCCATGGCCAAGTGGCAGACCATCGACCAGCTGCCTGCTGAGTACAAGGCCAACTAACTTCGTTGTATCCTATCTTCTCCATTGCCCCGGGCACCGCAAGGCCCGGGGCCTTTGTGTTTGTGCAGAACACAAAATGTGAAAACTGCAAAACCCTATTGACAGCCTGGGCTTCCCGTTCTCGGACCCTACCGCCGAGGGGCCGGTCATCCAGGGGGCCAACCTGCGCGCTTTGCAGGGCGGTGTGACCACCGATAAAATCTTTGATTTCATCCGCGAACTGCGCAAGGATGTCATCATCCCGATGGTGTTCATGACCTACGCCAACGTGGTTTTCTCCTACGGCACCGCCGCCCCGGAACACATCGGCGCGTATGTGAAAAGCATGAAGGACGCGCTGCGCTAAAACTTGCCATTTTCCCATTCATATAAAATGCCCCCGTCCAGGTCCCTCAACCTGGCGGGGGCATACTTGCTTATTCAGAGCAGCCTAGGGGAAATACTGCCAAGGGGGTCAGGCATTTTGGCTGCGCCTCCGCTCTGCAAACCACCAGACAAGGGCGGCGGCCAATGCGGCCAGGCTGGCTGCAGCGCCCGGCACCACGCCGGGGTGGGTGTAGCGCAGGGTAACGGTGCAATCGCCCTGGGGCAGCGATACGCCGAGTAACCCGCCAAACAGCGCCGAGGGCTGCACCTCCTCACCGTTGACGGTGACGACCCAATTGTCATCGTAGGCAAAGCTCAGCGCCAGCAGGTCGTTGTCATCGCTGACGGCGCAGTGCACATCGATGCGCCCGCCCTCCCGGATGTCGGCATCCACATCCTGCACCTGCTGCCGGGCGGCGGCCAAGGCGGCGCTGTCCAGCTGGTAGATTTGGGTGTTGGTATGGAAAATTTCGTCGTCGGCAATGCCCAGCACCATTGTCACGTGCTGCCCGGCGGTAAAGCTGGGCAGGCAGATGACACCGCCCAGGCTTTCCGGCTCAAAATATTGGGCGTAGAGTTCGCCGTCCACCACTACGTCGATGGGCAGCTGCTCCTCGGTGCCGGGGATGGCCATGTAGGCAGGCCCGGTGAGGGGCGCGGTAAAGTCCACCTGCACGGTGCCTTTGTCGGTCACGCTAAAGGTCGGCTCCACGCTGACCAGCGCGGTGTCCGTGCAGCCTGTCAGGCTTTGCAGCATGGCGTTCTGCATGGTAAAGGTATTGCCGGTCAGTGCATCCACGTCCACGGACAGGGCATCCTGCCGGGCCAGGTAGGCCAGCGGGAAGGCCGCGTCATTTTTATATAAAGTATAGGCAGAGTCGCAGTCCACCGGCTGCCAGTGCCCGGCCACCGGGCGGCTGCCATCGCTGTACAGCCAGCGGATGCCCAGCAGGCTGTCGGCCACGCCGGTGCTGCCCCAGCCGTAGGTAGAGTAACCCACGTAGCCCAGCTGCTCCAGCAGCTCCTTGGCGGAGCTGGCTTTGGTGCTGGAATAGTGGCTGATGCCCCAATAGCCCAGCAGGAAGGGGTCGTTCAGCGTGTGCAGAAAGTTCTTCTCGATGCGGCAATCGCCGTCGGTCTCGGCCTTGGCAGTGGCCACGGCAGCGGCGGCGTTATCGTAAAAGGCGGTAAAGTCGGCCAGGTCGAACTGCTCAAACTTGCGCAAGGCCAAAACCGTGTTGGCGCCCAGGTCGGCGGCGGTCAGCAGGGCCGCCGTACCGCAGAGCAGCCGCCGCTTGTTTACAGGCAAAGCGGGCTTTTCAATCAGCAGCCACGCCAGAATCAGAGATAACGTACACAGCCCCGCCGCGGCAACCAGTTTGGTCTTGCTGAACAGCTCTGCCCCGGCGGCCAGGGGATACCCCGCCAGCCAGACCAGCGTCAGCCCGGCGGCCAGCCCCCAGGCGCGGCGGCGCTGGGGCCCTGCCGTCAGCACCCGCGCGGCCAGCAGAATGACCACCGCGCTGAACAAAAAGCTGTACCGGTAGGGGAACCACACCGGCTGCTTCATGCCGTGCCAGATTTGGTCTACACCTTTTACCCAAAAGCTACCCGCCAGCGCCGCCAGCAGCGCGGCAAAGCCCAGCTTTTCCCGGCGGGGCGCATTGCCGCAAAAGTACAGCAGCACCAGCGGCACCAGCACCACGCCGCAGTAAATGTTGGGCAGACCGTTGGTGACATCGTTCCAGAAAAAGTTGCCGAAGAACAGCCGGTAGGGGAGTTGTAATAAATTAAACTGGGGCGTCAGGCTGAAGGTGAAGTCAAACAGCCCGCCTTTGCTTTCCTGCACTTCCAAAAGCACCGGCAGCAAAAAGAAGAAACTCAGCCCCGCCGCCAGCACGCCGCTGGCCGCAAAGGCGGCGAAGCGGCGGCCAAACCGTCCCTGCCCCCGGCTGGGCCACAGGCACAAAAAGTACAGGATGCTGAACAGACACACCGGCCAGGCGATATAAAAGTTGAGCAAAATGCAAAGGAGGACCAGCACCGTAAAGCCCCAGTGGCGGCCCTGGCGCATCATGTCGTCCAGTGCAGCCAGCACCAGCGGCAGCAGCCAGACCACATCCATCCAGATGATGTTCTGGTTGTACACGATGCAGAACGCGCAGAAGGCATAGCACTGCCCCAGCACTGCAAACAATGGGTCTGCCTTGGCAAAGTGCCGCTGCAAGTACCAGCAGAACGCCGCCGCAGTAACGCCGGTGCGCAATAAAAAGATAAGCCCTGCCGCCTGCGGCACCATGCGGGTGGGCAGCAGCAGAAACAGCAGGTTAAAGGGACTGTTCATGTAGTAGGCGAACAGCCCCAGGGTGCTGCCGCCCGCCAGCTTGCCGAAACTGTAAAAGAAGCCGCCCTGTTTGACCCGCGCCCACATATCGGTGATGTAGTTTACGTACAGCCCGCGCAGGTCGCCGGTAAGCACGGTGCCGGTGCCAAAGGGCCACCAGCCCAGACAAAAATAGACCGCCGCCATCAACAGGCAGCCGCCCCCAAATGCCGCCAAAGTCAGCGGCCAGTATTTTTTCTTTTCCACGGTATATCCTCTACTATAAAAATGTCGCAGCTTGCGATGACCCCCTCCCCGAGGGAGACTTTCGCGGCATCCCGTATTTAACCTACCGATTATAGCACACCGTCCGCCGCAAAACATGAAATATTGGTGAACACCCTGTAAAAAATGCGGCTGCCCTTTTCAACTTTGCGGAACAACGTTGAAAGCCTGGAATAAATGCTGTATAATGGCTTTATAAAAAATTAGCAGCAAAAGCGATGAAGGCTATCCTTATATAGAGAAATGGAGAAACCCTATGGCAACAATGGAAGATGTGGCAAAGGCAGCAAAAGTTTCTCGCGCGACAGTATCGAGAGTGCTTTCCAATTACCCATCTATAAAGCCGGAAACCCGCCAGCAGGTCATGTACTGGGTACGAGAGCTGCATTATGAGCCAAACCAGGTGGCGCAAAACCTTGCGGGACACCACACCAATCTGATTGGTGTGCTATTTTCGGACCTTTCCAACCCGTTGTATGCGGCACTTTCTACAGCAATCATCCGGGAGGCGGAGCGCGAGGGATACAGCGTGATCGTGGGGGATGCCCAGCGGGAACGTGCCCGGGAAGTGAACATCATCAACAGCTTCAAGCGCCGAAAAGTGGACGGCATTATTGTGCGTGCCATCGGCCGCCCCAACGAGAAACTGTATAAAGAACTGTCAATCCCAATGGTCAGCCTGTATAAGGTGATTGGGCATAAAAACATTATCATCAGCTCCGAAGAAGGCGGTGCCCAGGTGGCGCGTCATTTTTACGGCACAGGCCGGGTGCGTGTGGGGTATTTGGGGCCTACCAGTGCCCTCTATGGTAACGACAAGCTGGCAGGTTTGCAGGCAGGGCTGGATTCTTGTGGGCTGCAGATCGAAAAAATCTTGCCCTGCAACCAGCATGAAACCGCCGAGAACCAGAAAGCTTATCAGATTTTTACAGAATATCTGCAGGGAAATGACCCCCGCGCAGTGAATGCCTGGTTTGCGCACAGTGATATTGCCGCCAGTGATATTATCCGCGCGCTGATGGAACATGGTGTACAGGTCCCCCAGGAGGTGAGCGTCTGTGGATACAATGATACCCTGCTGGCCCGCAAAATGATTCCATCGCTTACTTCCGTTGCATCGCCTGTTGATGAAATGGCACGCAATGCCATTGCTTTACTCTTGAAAGAAATCCGCGGTGATGACGGGACGGAAAACGTTTACCTGGCCCCGCACCTGCTGATTCGGGAGTCATCCCTTGTCAAAATAGACAAATGAACGCTCGTGTTCATAGCCAAAAGAGAGAAAACAACGTGGATTGGTTGACAAAGCACAAAAATGGTGTTATGTTGTGAACGAAATGAACGCGCGTTCATAGTTGCAAGGCTACGTTCATGAACCGGAAATGCACGCAGCGAAAAAATGGACACAACCAAAAATGGGAGGAAACCATGAGTAAAGAAAGAGATGTTGCAGAACAGATCCTGCAGCACATCGGCGGAAAAGAAAATGTTGTCAGTGCAGAACATTGCGCAACGCGTCTGCGCCTGATCCTGAAAGATGATTCTCGCTTTGATAAAAAGCAGATCGAAGCCATTGATGGGGTGAAGGGCAGCTTTAAGGCTGCTGGCCAGCATCAGATCATCCTGGGCACCGGCTTTGTTGATAAGGTCTATGCACAGTTCATGGAGATTGCTAACTTCCAGGCGGGTGAGCTGAAGACTAAGGCAGAAGCCACCGCAGGGAACATGAACTGGTTCCAGAAGGCATCCCGTCTGCTGGGTGATGTGTTCCTGCCCATTATTCCCATCCTGGTTGCTACCGGCTTGTTTATGGGCGTACGCAGCCTGATCACCAACCTAGGCGTAACGTTGGACCCCACGGCATTGACCCTTTCCCAGGTGCTGATCGATACGGCATTCGCCTTCCTACCAGCCTTGGTCACCTACTCGGTCATGAAAAAGTTTGGCGGTTCCCCGGCACTGGGCATTGTCATCGGCCTGATGCTGGTTGCTCCGCAGCTGCCCAACGCCAACCAGGTGGCTGCCGGTAATGTGGAACCAATCTACCTGTCCCTCGGCGCGCTGTCTGTGCCAATCGTTGGTTATCAGGGGTCGGTTCTGCCCGCCCTGGTGCTGGGTATCATCGCAGCCAAGATTGAAAAGGCTTTGAAGAAAGTCGTGCCGGATGTCCTGGATCTGATCGTTACTCCTTTCGTCACGCTGCTTTGCAGCATGGTCATTGGCCTGATCGTGATCGGCCCCATCATGCACGTTGTGGAGCAGGGCCTGCTCATCGGCGTACAGGCACTTATGAACATTCCCTTCGGAGTAGGCGGCTTCATCGTGGGTGCCCTGCAGCAGGTAGTTGTTATCACCGGCCTGCATCATACCTTCAAAACGCTGGAAATTGAGTTGCTGGCCAACACCGGTGCAAACCCCTTCAACACGCTGACCTGCGGTGCTATCGTGGCACAGTGCGGTGCTGCAGTAGCTGCTGCCCTGAAGCTGAAGGATAAGAAGCAGAAGTCCCTCTACCTGTCCGAGGTCCTGCCTGCTTCCCTTGGCATCACCGAGCCGCTGATCTTCGGCGGCAACCTGCCTCGCCTGACTCCCTTCGTCTGCGCATGCGTGGGCGGCGGCTGTGCTGGTGCTTTCTCCTCCATCATGGGCCTTGCTGCAACGGGCATGTCCATCACGGCAATCCCCGGTATGCTGCTTTACCTGAACGGCCAGCTGCCCCAGTATCTCATTGCCTGTGCAATCGGCTTTGTGGTTGCCTTTGTGCTGACCACGGTATTTTACAAGCCGAAAGAAAATTGAAAACTTACGAAAGTGAGCGTGCATAAGGATGGAACGCTTATACAACAACATTCAGCTGCCGGATGTCTGGCCACCGAAAAATAAGGAGACGACACTGGACAAACCGCTGGAAGTGCCCTATCTCTCCCAGAAGCCGGATACCATTGATATTCGGGTGGGCCGTCAGCTCTTTGTGGATGACTTTCTGATTGCGGAAACCGACCTTGTCCGGGTAGAAGGCAAGCCGGAGACCCAGCCCCAGCCGCTTTTGCAGCCGGAGACCGAGATGGAACTGAACAGCGGGTACTGCACCTGCGCCTGTCCCTTCAACGGCGGTGTCTTTTATGATCCCCAAAGTGCGGCCTACAAAATGTGGTATCAGGCAGGCTGGTTCGATGGCAGCGCCTATGCGGAAAGCAAGGATGGCCTGCACTGGAAACGTTTGCATGAGTTGGACCCCAGCTGCAGCAGTGACCGTGTTCTGCCCCGCGTACCGGGCCAGATGCGCGATGGTGATGCTGTGTGGCTGGATCTGCAAACTGCCAACGAAGCAGAGCGCTATAAGATGCTGGCGTTTTACCGTTGCTTTGATAAGGACTATCGGTATTATCCGTTTAAACCTAAGCATGCCCACGATGACCCGACCTCGGTCCCGCCGAAAGAGATCACGATGCTCTATGCCTCGCCCGACGGCCTGCATTGGACCCCGAAAGGGGAGACCGGCCCCAGCGGCGATAACACGACCTTCTTTTACAATCCGTTCCGCAAAAAGTGGATCTACAGTATGCGCACCTTCTCCACACTGGACAGCCGTGTGCGTGTGCGTGGTTACTATGAGACCGATGACCTCTTTGCGGGAAAGGATTGGAAAGCGGAGGATGTAAGCTTCTGGTCCCGTACAGACATCTATGACCGCCCGGACCCGGATCTGGGTTACTACACACAATTGTATAACCTGGATGCGGTTGGGTACGAAAGTGTCATGCTTGGCATGTACTCGGTCTTTATGGGGCCGCCTAACTTCGTAGCGGAAAAGACCGGCCTGCCCAAGATCAATGACTTGAAACTGGGATTCAGCCGGGACGGCTTCCATTTTTCTCGTGGCTCCTACAGCAATTTCCTGTCATCCTCCCGCCAGAAAGGCAGCTGGGACTACGGCTACCTGCACCCGGCCAATGGCATCTGCACGGTAGCAGGGGATAAGCTGCATTTCTACTACTCTGCTTTTTCGGGTGCATCACCGCATTTTGGCAGCCACAAATATTCCGGTGGTGCGGTGGGCGTTGCCACTTTGCGCCGGGACGGTTTTGCCGCGATGGTGACAGAAAACGGCAGCGGTACATTGCTGACGGAAAAACTGACCTATGCAGGCAATCATTTCTTTGTTAACGCGGATTGCAGCCAGGGTGAGCTGTGGGCGGAACTGCTGGATGCGGAAGGACATCTGCTGCCGGGCTATACCCGTGCGGAATGCTGCACCCTGCGCGGCAAGGACAGCACCCGCTGGGAACTGCACTGGAATGCTAAGGGCGAGCAGACTCCTTGGCCGCAGGTGATGAGAGTCCGGTTTGGCTTGCAAAATGCCAAGCTGTACGCCTTCTGGATCACCGACAGCGCCGAGGGCAAGAGCCATGGTTACCTTGCGGCAGGTTCCCCCGAAGCCAATGCCCGGGGCAAAGACGAATAACCCTAAATACAAAGCGGTATGCGGATACGCATACCGCTTTTGCTGTAGCAGGCAAAATTGAAGATTGAATCCATCCACCCAATATGCTATACTACTAACATGGTGTGCCCTGGTTTAGGGGCATTTTGGGTTGTAGATAGGGAAAGGAATCATCGATGAAAATAGGATTTGACAACAACAAATACCTTACCATGCAGTCGGCGCATATCCGGGAGCGGATCGCCCAGTTTGACAACAAGCTCTACCTGGAGTTTGGCGGCAAGCTGTTTGACGACTACCACGCTTCCCGCGTGCTGCCGGGCTTCCAGCCGGATTCCAAACTTCAAATGCTGCTGCAGCTGAAAGACCAGGCCGAAATCGTGGTTGTGATCAGCGCTGAGGACATCATCAGCAACAAAATGCGCGGCGATTACGGCATCACCTATGACCAGGACGTTCTGCGCCTGATTGACGCGTTCCAGGGCATGGGTCTGTTTGTTGGCAGCGTGTGCATCACCATGTATACCGCTGCGCCGGAAGTGGAAGCTTTTGAGCGCCGCCTGAATGAGCTGAACATCCGTACCTTCCGCCATTACAAAATTGCTGGCTACCCCAACGATGTGACTCGCATTGTGAGCGATGACGGTTACGGCAAAAATGATTACATCGAAACCGAGCGCCCACTGGTCGTTATCACGGCTCCCGGCCCCGGCAGCGGCAAAATGGCCGTCTGCCTGTCCCAGCTGTACCATGAATACAAGCGCGGCATCAAGGCTGGCTACGCCAAATTTGAAACATTCCCCATCTGGAACATTCCCCTCAAGCACCCAGTCAACCTTGCTTACGAAGCTGCTACCGCCGACCTGAACGATGTCAACATGATTGACCCGTTCCATCTGGAAGCATACGGCAAAACGGCGGTCAACTATAACCGCGATATCGAAATTTTCCCCGTTGTCAATGCCATGTTTGAGCTGATTGCGGGCAAAAGCCCTTACCATTCGCCCACCGACATGGGCGTTAATATGGCAGGCAACTGCATCATTGACGATGAAGTCTGCCAGGAGGCTTCCCGCAAGGAAATTATCCGCCGCTACTTCAAGTGCCTGTGCGACCAGAAAACCGGCGGTATCGTCAAGGATGACCGCTACAAGCTGGAACTGCTGCTGAACCAGGCGGGCGTCAGCGTCGGCATGCGCGCCGTGGAACAGCAGGCCCACGCCTGTTCCGATAAAACCGGCGGCCGCCCTGCTGCGGCAATCGAACTGCCGGACGGCACTATTGTAACCGGCAAAACCGGCCCGCTGCTGGGTGCTGCCGCCTCTGCGTTGCTCAATGCACTCAAGCGCCTTGCCGGGATTGATCAGGAGCTGGATCTGGTTTCCGCCCATGCGATCGAGCCAATCCAGACCCTAAAAACCCAGTATCTCGGCAGCCGCAACCCCCGCCTGCACACGGATGAAATTCTCATCGCACTTTCCAGCTCGGTTACTGAAAATGCCGCAGCAGCTGCCGCCATGCACCAGCTGCCCATGCTCAAAGGCTGCGATGTCCATTCCACTGTCATCCTGTCCAGCGTGGACGCCGATACCCTAAAAAAGCTTGGCATGAACCTGACCTGTGACCCTGTTTACGAGGAAGAGGACCGCAAGTACCACAAGCAGTAAATTATACAAAAAACAAAACAGGCGCATCCAAAGGCCGAAAGGCTGGCGGATGCGCCTGTTTTTCATTGGTTCAGATGCCGGTAAAATAAGGTCTGTACTTTTCTGCGTACAGCTGGGTGCCCATGCGGCGCAGGCCGCCGTACAGGTGCCGCCGGATCAGCGGTTCAATGGCATCCAGGTCTTTTTCCCGGATCACCCGCAAAATTTCCCGGTGCTCGCTCAGCTCATCCGGCACATTGTTGGCCCGCACCACATCCAGACGGGTAAAGCGGGAGTAGTCCGGCTGCGGCTTTGTCAGGTTCTGCCAGATGTACCACTTGTTCATGCTGCAAAACCAGATGGCGTGCATTTCCAGATCCAGCGTCAGGAAGGCATTGATATCCACATTGTCCGGGTCGGTCATGGTCTGGGCCATCTCTTCCAGCAGGTCATATTTGTGCTTGATTTCGATGTACTCTTTGGGCGAACAGACCTGAATGAAATCGCGCAGCACCGTGCTTTCAACGGCTGTGCGCTGGTATACGATCTGATCCACGATATCCAGATTGATGGGGGTGACGATGGTGCCCTTGCAGGGAATGATCTGCACAAAGCCGTTCTGTTCCAGCCGCTGCAGGGCAGCGCGCACCGGTGTGCGCGAAATGCCGAACCGTTTGCACAGCTGATTTTCGCTGATGGTCTCTCCGGGCTTGATCTTCAGCGTAACGATCTCATATTCCAGCATCTGGTAGATGTCCTCCGGATGCAGCTGTTCAGCCATGGGCTCACACTCCATTTACATAGTTGATGATAAGATATTTCTATTTTAGCCTGCTAAAAAGAGATTGTCAACGTATGAGAATGAAGTATACAATAGCCTGTATACAAGTATAGGAAAAGCTCCGAAATTTATCATATCTGACAAAAATTGATATATCAGATGAAAATGAACGGGATTGTGTCATCAGATTGTAACAGTTTCCACGAGAAACGGATAAGATTGTTAGTTATGCACAAAGAAACTTTACGAAGTTGGTGAAGTTTGGCTCTTGGGCGGATGTGAATTTTCTGTTACGATTAGCGTGCAATGAAAATGCTGTATACAGGGGTCGCCAAAAACTTTGCTAGCGTATAAGGCAAAAAGGCACCCCTGAAACAAGGAGGAAGAAGATTATGAAAAAGGTCTCTCGTCGCAATTTCCTGAAGGTGTCTGGTGCAATGGCAGCTGCAGGTGCTCTGGCAGCCTGCGGCGGTTCCGGTGCAGCATCCACCAGCACTGCAGCAAGTGCCGCAGCAGCCGGTGAGGACAAGTTTGCATCTCTGGGCGACTTCACCATGACCGTGGGTCATGCACAGCCCGAAGGCAACCCCCGCTTTGTTTCCATGGAGCAGTTTGCCGCCGATGTGGCAGAGGCCACCAACGGCCATGTGAAGATCGAGGTTTACGGCAACGGCCAGCTGGGCACCGAGAAGGAGATGCTGGAGCAGGTCGTGGCCGGCACCGTGCAGGGCATGCGCGGCGGTCAGTTCGACTTCAGCCCCCGTCTGCTGATGTTCACCCTGCCCTTCCTGACCAACACCCGTGCACAGGTCACGGCTCTGCTGCAGAGCGATCTGGCACAGAAGGTGTGCGCTGAGGCCGAAGGCGAGACGGGCACTGTCATCATTAACCTGTGCGATGCAGGCGGCTACCGCCAGTTCTCCAACTCCAAGCACCCCATCAAGGCTCCCGCAGACCTGAAGGGCCTGAAGATGCGCACCAACGGCATGAAGACCATTGACATGACCTTCCAGGCAATGGGTGCTACCACCACTACCATCCCGTACTCCGACCTGTATATGGGCCTGAAGACCGGCGTTGCAGACGGTCAGGAGAACCCCTGGGTCAACGTGGAGGGCATGAAGTTCTATGAAGTGCAGAAGTACTTCACCGAGGTCAACTACCAGTTCCATCCGGACCCCTTCTATGTGAACGCAGCATGGTGGAACGGCCTGCCCGAGGAGTACCGCGATATCATTACCGAGTGCGCCACCAAGATGGGCGAGTACAACGACGAGCTGATCGACAAGAACTCCAGCGCCGCAAAGCAGACCATCGTGGATTCCGGCTGCGAAGTCTACGAGCCCTCTGCCGATGAGCTGAAGGCCTTCCAGACCGCTGTGCAGTCCGTGTACGACCAGTGTGTCACCGAGGGCATCTGCACCGCCGACGAGATCAAGGAGATGCAGGATATCGTCGCAAAGGCATAAGCAGAAACGACCAAAGGCAAAAACGGCCATGTTACGGTAAAGGCGAGAGGGCAGCCTGCGGGCTGCCCTCTGCTGTAACAGGCCAATGGAAAAAGTTGAAAAATAACCGAAAGGGGCTGAGCACCATCGAAAAGCTGAAAAAAATCGGCAAGAAGCTGTTTGACATGCCCATCATCGAGATCTTCAAGGGCGCAGCGCCCTACGTGATCTGCAACGTGATCGTTCTGATCTCCATCAGCCTGTGGGGCCCGCTTACTACCGCCCTGCCGCAGCTGCTGGGCTACAGCATCTTCTGAGAGCAACGCGTATACCTCTTATAAAGACAGGCAGCGCTCCCTTGCGGGGCGCTGTTTGTTTTTTGCACGCAAACAGGCGGGACAGTTGTATTTGACGGACAGATATGGTACACTAAGGCCACTTGTGTATAGGAATATAGGAAAAGAGGAATTAAATCATGGATACGCAAAAACAAAAGCGCAGCGCCTTTTCCGGCAAGATCGGCTTTGTGCTGTCGGCCGCAGGCGCTTCGGTGGGTCTGGGCAACATCTGGCGCTTCCCGTATCTGGCAGCCAAATACGGCGGCGGCATTTTCCTGCTGGTATACATTCTGCTGGCAGTTACATTTGGTTATACGATGATCGTGGCCGAGACCGCGCTGGGCCGTATGACCCACAAAAGCCCGGTCAGCGCCTACGCCCACTTCGGTAAGGGCAAGGGAATCCGGTTCGGTGGTTGGATCAACGCCATTATCCCCATTTTGATCGTGCCGTATTATTCGGTCATCGGCGGCTGGGTCATCCACTATCTGGCCGAGTATCTGTGCGGACGCGGCGGCAATCTGGCAACGGACGGCTACTTCTCTGCCTTTATCACCAACGGCTTGCAGGCCGAGCTGGCGTTTTTGCTGTTCAGTCTGTTCACGCTGGGCATTATCTTTGCCGGTGTGCGCAACGGCGTGGAGCGGGTCTCCAAGGTGATGATGCCGGTGCTGGTGGTGCTGTCGCTGATCATTGCGGGGTACTCTGTCACCCGTCCCGGCGCACTGGCGGGTGTAAAGTATTTTCTGGTGCCCAACCCCAAAAACTTCTCCTGGATGACCGTGGTCACCGCCATGGGACAGATGTTCTATTCTCTGTCCATCGCCATGGGCATTCTGGTCACCTTCGGCTCTTATATGAAGAAGGACGTCTCCATCGAGGAGTCCACCGAGAATGTGGAGGTGTTCGATACCGCCATTGCCATCATGGCAGGTCTGATGATCATTCCGGCGGTGTTTGCCTTCTCCGACGGCGACCCGGACACCCTGCAGGCCGGCCCTGCACTGATGTTCATCACCATCCCCAAGGTTTTTGCCAGCATGGGTCTGGGCACTGTGGTGGGTGTGCTGTTCTTTGTGCTGGTGCTGTTTGCAGCCATTACCAGTTCCATCGCCCTGACCGAGAGCGCCGTCTCCACCTTTGAGGACGAGCTGGGCTGGGACCGCACCCGCTCCACCGTGCTTATCGGCGCTATCATGGTGGCACTGGGCAGCCTGTCGGCACTGGGCTACGGCCCGCTGGCCGGGGTGACCGTGTTCGGGATGCAGTTTTTGGACTTCTTCGACTTTTTGACCAACTCGGTCATGATGCCGATTGCTGCCATTGCCACCTGCCTGCTGGTGTCCCGCGTCATCGGCGTGGAGCAAATCGCGCAGGAGGTGGAGCAGGACGGTCAGCGGTTCCGCCGCAAGCCGGTGTTCAATTTTATGATCCGCTGGCTGTGCCCCATTTTTGCAGCCATCATTCTGGCAAGCTCGGTGGCAAACGCCTTTGGCTGGATCGCCATGTAAACGAAAGAAAACTGATTTTTCCGGCAACAGAACGCAGGCTTTTTAACAGGATGAGGGGGTTCTTATGAAAATGGAAACCTTGAAGCAGCAGATCCTGACAGCAAAGGGTGACGTGCGGGCAGAGCTTGTGCTGAAAAATGCCCGGGTCATCAACGTGTTCACAAACGAGATCGAGCAGGCCGATGTAGCCATCCGTCAGGGGGTCATCCTTGGCGTGGGACACTATACCGGCGAAACTGAGCTGGACTTGCAGGGCAAGTATGTCTGCCCGGGGCTTGTGGATGGACACATCCACATTGAAAGCTCCATGCTCTGCGGCCCGGCCTTTGAACAGGCGGTGCTGCCCCACGGCACCACGGCGGTGGTCACCGACCCGCACGAGATCTCCAATGTAGCCGGTACGGCGGGGCTGGACTTTATGCTGGAGACCACCAAAGATCTGGCGCTTTCGGTCTACTTTATGCTGCCCTCCTGCGTGCCTGCCACAGGGCTGGACGAGTCCGGCGCGGTGCTGGAAGCGGAGCAGCTGCGCCCCTACTATCAGCAGCCCCG
>OHYB01000815.1_pt1 | contig 13953 bp, 15 predicted proteins | sample 1580181 | NCBI WGS metagenome assembly OHYB01 (sample SAMEA3882510, study PRJEB24775) | human gut metagenome | biome: human-associated habitat; feature: intestine environment; material: feces | place: Netherlands | collected 2009/2010
AGGAATGTATGTGAAGTTTTTATCCTTGCTGCTGGCGGCGATGCGGGCCGTGCCGAACTTGGCTGCTTCCTCCGCTGCCTTTTTGCTGAAGTTACCGGTGACGAGGTAGTCCGCCGTGCCGGTGGTCATAAAGTTCAGCGGCACCATGGCAAACTGCTGGGTCGCGCCGCCCTGGAAAAAGCCGATCTTATAAGTGTCGGGGATGTTCAGCACCCGGCGCATGGCAGCCTCGGTGTTCTGGATGATCTCATCAAACCACTTACTGCGGTGGCTCATTTCCATCACGCTCATACCGGAACCATGGTAATCCAGCAGTTCTGCCTGTGCGGTTTTCAGAACAGCTTCCGGCAGCATCGAAGGGCCGGCGCTGAAATTATAAACTCTAGCCATTTTCCTTTTCCTCCAGTAAGTACGTTAAAAATGCAGCCCGCTGGCGGCGAACTGCATCATCTGCCGCGCCGTTGCGGTATGGCATTATTATAGGCCGCACCGCCCGCCCCAGCAAGCGTGCAAAGTACTGAAAAAACGGCCGCACAGACGGTTGTGTTTCTGCAAAACGGCTAATTGTATTTTGTTCAGAAACACTATATTCCACATTTGTAAAATATTTTCTATTATCTGATGCAATCCATTGCCGAAAATTTGGCCATTTTGCCATCTTGCATTTTAATCTTCTACAATTGTAAAATATATTTGCGATAGTTATTACATTTGTAGGAGATATAGACTATGGAACAGTTATCCCGTAGTGAAGAGCAGGTCATGGTCGCTCTTTGGGCCTGCGAGCAAGCCGCCACGCGGCGGCAGATCGCAGCCAACCTGCCAGCCGAGTGCCGCTGGGCCGACTCTACGCTGTTGAATTTCCTGCTTCGGCTGGAGAAAAAGCACTTTGTCCGCACCGAAAAGCAGGGCAACAAAAACCTGTACACCCCGCTGGTGCGCCGCCTGACTTATTGCGGCGCGGTGAGCAGTGTCCACCTGCAAACGCTGTACGGCGGTGACCTGCGCAGGATGGTACGCGCCCTGGCCGACACCGGCCGTCTGACCTACGCCGACACCGAGCGTCTGCTGCGCTGGCTGGGGGAGTACCAGGCCGAAAACCCGGAGTACGACTACGAATAGCTGCCCGCTTCCTTATATATAAGGTTCACGCATCTCCACCATGCCGCCCCAGAAGCGCTTGGGCGCGTGGTTCATCTGCGCTTTGGCGTTGCGGCGTTCCTCAATCGTCAGGGCGTGGAAGAACCGTTTCCACAGCGCCTGCCAGTTCAACTCGTCGGCATCGCGGGCGGGTTCGTAATGCTCCATAGCCAGGTACTGCACATGGCCGCTTTGCCGCAGCAGCGCCGTGCCGTGGGCAGCGTCGAAGATCAAAAAGTCCTCATCCGGCAGGCGGCTGCAAAAATGCCCGCGCAGCAGCGGCAGTACGTTGTTTTTTGGGTGGATGACCGAACCGAGCATGCCATCCTTTTCCTCAAAGCGGATAAACTCGATAAAACGGCAGACCTCGTTATTGACATTGCGCTCCAACACAAACGCCGCGTGGACATCCGGGTCGCCCAACATCTGCACGGCGCGGGGGCCTTCGTCAAAGCAGCGGCGGGCGAACCGCAGCAAGATCAGATCCTTTTCTTCTTCGGTGGAGAGGAAACCAGTCATCACGCGCTCTCTCACCATCGGCCCCAGCCGCGTCAAGCCGTTGGCCACGCGCCTGGCGTGGGTCGGGTCGGTGGCGATAGCCTCTGTTCCAAACAGCGTAATTTGCCCTTCGGCTGGTCCCAGCACCGCCGAGGGTATCTCGCGCCGGGTGTAGCTTTCAAAAATGCAGCAGAGAAACCCCGCATAGCTGCCGTCGTAGCAGTAGGCGGCGTCGCTCACATGCGCCGGGTAAGGCATGTCAAGGCCTCCTCTCGCACCATGCGGGCCGCAGCCGGAGCCGCCACACCATGGGCCGTCAGCTGGTGGACGGCAGGTGCCGCGTCCGGCAGGGCCTTGGGCACAAATTCATCCAGACTCAACTGCTGCACCCCCACACTGAACGCCTTGGGGTCCAGCAGCGCGTTTGCAATCTCCGCCCGGTTGGCGTGGGCCGGGGCGCGGCCATTGCAGGTGATAAAATATTGGGCGCGTTTCAGCACCACGCCGATGCGCTTCAGCTCCGGCATACCCAATTTCTGCACACGGCGTGCCGCCAAAATGCGCAGTACGCTTTTGGGGCCGATGCCCGGTACCCGCAGCAGTTCCTCCTTGCTGGCGGTGTTGACCTCCACCGGGAAAAACGCCGGGTGCCGCACCGCCCAGGTACACTTGGGATCCAGGTAGGGGTCAAAGTTAGGTTCCTCCTCGGTCAGCAGTTCCGAGGCGTGGAAGTTATAATACCGCAGCAGCCAATCTGCCTGGTAGAGGCGGTGTTCCCGCAGCAGCGGCGGCTGAAAGTTCAGTGCGGGCAGGCGGCGGTCCTCTACCACCGGCAGGTAGGCCGAGTAAAACACACGTTTCAGCGCATACTTTTTGTATAAGCCTTCCGTCAGGTCCATAATGTGGCGATCCGTCTCCGGCGTCGCACCAATAATCATCTGGGTGCTTTGCCCAGCCGGTGCAAAAGCAGGCGCGTTCCTGTACACTGCCAGCTCCCGCTTGCTTTGGGCGCTCTGCACAGCGATCTGCCCCATGGGGCGCAGGATCGCCGTTTTCTTTTTATCCGGGGCCAGCTGGTTCAGGCTGACCTCGCTGGGCAGCTCGATATTGACCGAGAGGCGGTCCGCCAGCAGCCCGATGCGCTGCACCAGCAGCGGGTCCGCACCGGGGATGGTCTTGGCGTGGATGTAGCCGTTGAAGCGGAACTCTTCCCGCAAAATGCGCAGTGCTTCGATCATCAGCTCCATCGTGCGGTCCGGCGTGTCCAGCACCGCGCTGGACAGGAACAGCCCCTCGATGTAGTTGCGGCGGTAGAAGCCAATGGTCAGCTCCGCCAGTTCCCGCGGGGTAAAAGTAGCCCGCGGGCGGTCGTTGGAGCGGCGGTTAACGCAGTAGCTGCAATCGTAGGAGCAGACGTTGGAATACAGCACTTTCAGCAGCGAAACGCAGCGGCCGTCCGGGGTAAAGGCATGGCAGATGCCCGCCTGTGCGCAGCTGCCCAGGCTACCGTGCTTTCCGGCACGCTCCACGCCGCTGGAGGTGCAGGCCACATCATATTTGGCGCTGTCAGCCAAAATTTCCAGCTTTTCCGCAAGATCCATCGCTGTTTCTCCTAAAAAAGGGTATAAAAAATACAGCCCGCCGCATAACCTGACTGTTTACAACAGCCAGCGATGCCGCGGGCAGCATTTTTATAGATTATAAAATTGTACTTTTGCCCTGGATGTCCGAATTATAGGACATGCACTATGCTACAATAAAATCAGAGGGCAGGAATCACCACTTAGCCTTGGTCTCCACCACTTTACCGGCAATATACAGGTGGTCAAGTTCCTCGCCCTTGATGACCAATTCCTCGTAGGCAGGGTTGAAGGGGTGCAGGATGACCGAATTGCCGCGCTGGATGTACTTTTTCGGCGTGCCCTCGCCGTCCGAGCCGTAGACCAACACGCCCAGGTCGCCGTTTTCCAGCGTGCTCTGGCGGTGGACAAGGGCCAGGTCGCCGTCCGAGATGCGCGGCTCCATGCTGTCGCCCTTTACAACCAGGTAGAAGTAGTTCTGGGGATCTTTAACGCTGGCATACTCTTTGCCGTAGTCCTCCTCAAAGGCAAGGGCGCCGTAACCGGCGCGCACCGTGCCCACAACGGGGACAAGGCTCTCAGTATAGCGGCTGAAGGCGTTGCGGCCCACAGCCGGGGCAGCCGTGGGGGCCTGCTGCAGGCCCAGCAGGGCATCGGCTGTTGTATCCAGAATTTCAGCCAGGCGGGCCACAGTCTGGGGGTCCGGGGTGGAACGGCCGGTCTCCCACTTGCCAACAGCCTGCTGGGTAACGCCAAGCATACGCGAAACCTCGGTCTGGCTGTACCGTTTAGCTTTTCGGGCATCTCTCAGGCGGTCTGCAAACATAACGTACTCCTTTTGCCGGGCGACATTTTCCTCTATCTTGTGGTCAGGCCTTTACTATTTGTCCTCATTATACAACTGCAAGGCGTGTTTGTAAAGAGTTTTTTGAAAAATAATTCTAAATAAAGTTGTTGAATCGTCTTGACAACAACTGTCAGTAGTATTATAGTAGAGATACAGAACAACGCGGTGTCCTTTACAACCGCACAACAGCCGGATTTGCGGTACGGCTTTTCTGAAGGAGGAACCTTATCATGAACTTCCACACTGTAAAAGTATGGCTCAGTAAGCTCATCTCCAACCTGGTGCTCATGCTCTTTATCATTCTGGTGCCCGCCGTAGCGTCTGGCGCGGTGCCGTTCTGGGCGGCGGTCATCGTGGCCGCTGCGGGCCTTGTGGGCCTCAATGCTGCCTGCGGCGTCTTGCTGGAGAATCAACCCAATGCCCGCCCCAAGGCAGCCCCCACCCCTGCGCCCCAGCGCCAGCAGCTCGTTTTCCGCGTTGTGCGGGGCGGCCGCGCCGCCTGATCTCGCGTACCCTCGGTGTACCCGGGTGCATATAACCGGCAGTCCCCGTGTGCCCCGGCGCGCGGGGATTGTTGTTTTCCACAACCTATGTTACAATAGCAGCAGACAGGGAGGAGATACCATGAAAAAACTTCTGGAAGTCTGTGTGGACAGCCTGGCCTCGGCGCGCGCCGCGCAGGCCGGCGGAGCCGACCGGCTGGAATTCTGCAGTGCCTTAGCCGTGGGCGGCCTGAGCCCTTACCCAGAACTGCTGCGTCAGATAAAGGCCGAGTGCAGCCTGCCGGTGCGCTGCCTGATGCGCCCCCGGGCGGGTGACTTCCTTTATACAAAGGACGAGATCGACCTGCTGTGCGCCCAGATCCACACCTTGCGGGATACAGGGGCAGACGGCTTCGTCATCGGTGCGCTGACCCCCGATGGCGCGCTGGACAAGCCCGCCATGGCCCAATTGCTGGATGCCTGCGGGGATAAGCCCGTCACACTGCACCGCTGCATTGATGTTTCCTGCGATTTGGTGGAAACCTATCGTGACGCCGCCACACTGGGTATTGATACGGTCCTGACCAGCGGCGGTGCCGCCAGCTGCCGGCAGGGGACAGCCGCCTTGACCAAGATGCTTGCCCTGCGGAACGAGCTGCAAGGGCCGGAGGTGCTCATCGGCGCAGGCGTCAGCGCCGCCGTCATCACCGAGCTGCGCGCTGCCCTGCCCGGGGCACGGGCTTTCCATCTAAGCGGCAAAAAACTGGTGGAAAGCGGCATGCGCTTCCGCCGCGAGGGCGTCCCCATGGGCCTGCCAGGGCTGGACGAGTGGCACATCCAGCAGACGGACGCTGACGCTGTGCGCGCCGCCAAAGCCGCGCTGCTGCAATAAAAGCATATACAAAAAAGAGCCGCACCGCTGCGGCTCTTTGCTGTTTTGCGCTATCAACTCAGTGGAACGTGTCAAACTCCTCGTCGAGTTCGTCGGCATCCTCCAACTCCGGGAAATTTTCGTAATCCAGATCCTCTAATTCTGGCATGTCGGGCACCAGTTCCAGCTCTTCCAGTAGGCTTTGCATGGCCTCACAATCGGTGGGAACGTCGGTCAGGCTGGCACCGTAGTGGCAGAACAGCACCGTGCCGTCCTTGTCCAGAATCAGGGTCAGCGGCAGCTGCTGCATCTGGCCTTTCGCGGCCTGGTAGCCCTGGCGCTTGGCTTCCCGTAGGATGCGCCAGCCCTCCAGCGAGTAGGTCATTAGGGCGCTGCTGCTTTGGGGGATGTCCAGGTGCTCATACAGCACCCCCTCGGCATCACACAGCAGGGGGTAGGGCAGGGTATTGGGTCCAATGCTGCGTGAGAGCTTGTCTGCGCGGGAGCGCACCACCAGCGCGAATCCGCCGTCCCTCAGGGAACCGTATGTATTGGCGTAGCGGCTGGCAAAGGTGCGGGTGATAGGGTGGCCGAAGTTGGCCATAAACACCAGCACCAGCGGGCTTTTGCGCTGCAGTAGGTCCCGGAAGCGGTTTTGGGCACTGTAGGGGGTATCGTACACAAAGAAAGGGAGCTTATCCCCAACCGCAATACGCTCGCCCACGGCGATGGCCCCCTTTCCCAAAATCTAAAACAAAAAGCCGGACAGCAGGACTGTCCGACTGAAAAACACAAAACCCCCACGCGGCCGTCTGCAGCCAATCAAAACCTACCGGTACAGGCAGGTGGGTGCCCTACCCGGACGTTCACGCTCCCTTCTTCCGCCTAGGGCGGGAGGTCTGCGATCCAGCCAGGGACAGCGGACTCCCTAAATTTGATTAGTAGGATTCATAAATGACCGCAACAAATCAAACCGTGCAGGGATGTTTTTTACTCCAACTCGGAATCGTCGATGTCGTACATCGCGCTCAGGCGCTCTTCAAAGACTTTGCCGACAGTCAGCAGTTCTTCATCGTCATCTACGATGTCCATATATTCGCCTTCCTCGTCGGTGCCAATGCGCATCAGGATCAGCTCGGCATCCTCCTGCAGGCTCTCCGGATCTTCCTGATACGGGATCACTGCCAGGTAACGGGTGCCGTTCACTTCGGTGGCGTCGATCACTTCAAAAGTGACCTCCTTGCCGTCCTCATCCTCCAGCGTCAGCAGGTCGGGCGTGGCTTCCTCGAGCATTTCGGGGCTCAGTTCGTCAGACATAGGTGACCTCCTGTGGTCTTGAAATTTCTTGTATATAGTGTACCTTTTTTTTTACCAAACGTCAAGGGTGTTCAGCGCAAAAAATATGTGGTATAATACCCTTATCTAGATTTGTGAACGCCCCGGAGGATCTGCCATGAAACGTTCCGCCTGCCTGTCCCTGCTGCTGACCGCCGTGCTGCTGTGCAGCTGCGGCAGCAACGCCAAAAAGGCCCCCACGCGCCCCGACCAGTTCATCAGCGAGGAGCGCCAGTTTGCCGCGCCCAGCGACGGCGACACCATCGCCATCTTCTCCACCAGTTTGGGTGAGGTGCGCGCCGTATTGTACCCGGACGCAGCCCCCATGGCGGTGTATAATTTTGTGGGGCTGGCCCGCAGCGGCTACTATGACGGCACCATCATCTGGCGCAGCCAGTACGGCTTTGCGGTGCAGGGCGGCGACGCCACCGGCACAGGCACCGGCGGCTCCACGATCTGGAGCAACACCCCCTATCCGCTGGAGGCCGACGCCTCGCTGAAGCACTACGCCGGGGCGCTGTGCGCGGCCTTTGCTCAGGGCGGCGATGTCACCGGCGGCAACAGCCAATTTTACTTCGTCGCGGCCCTTCCGGACAGTGTAAGCAGCGACCAACAGGCCGAGCTGGCCCAGAACGGCTACACGGACAGCCAGGTGGCTGCCTACGCGGCTGTGGGCGGGCTGCCGTACCTCGATAACACCGACACGGTCTTTGGCCAGGTCTACCAGGGCATGGACATAGTGGACGCCATGGCCTGCGTGGAGACCACCAAGGACGAGGACGGCAACGATACCTGGAAACCCACCGAGGACGCGGCCATCACCATTGAAAAGGTGACCATCACCACCTATCCCGGCCCCGTGGCCGGGGACGAAGCCACCAGCGACAGCAGCGTCGGGTGATGGGCGGTTGCCTACCCCTACTATATGTAACGTGCAATCAAATAATCCCCGCAGAGCCTTAGCAGAATCGCCAGACTTTGCGGGGATTTTTTATGCAGAATACAGAATTTTACTTTTTGGTGTTGCCGCCCATGCGGCGGTCACGGCGGGCGTACTCTTCCAGCGCTTTGTCAAAGCACTCCTTGGTGAAATCAGGGAAGAGGACCGGCGTGAAGTAGAACTCGGAATAGGCGCACTGCCACAGCAGGAAGTTGGACAGCCGCTCCTCACCGCTGGTGCGGATCATCAGGTCCACCGGGGGCAGGTCGCGGTAGAGGTGGCTCTCGATGGTCTTTTCGTTAATGTCCTCGGGCTGCAGGGTCCCGGCCTTGACCTCGCCCGCAATGGCGCGCATGGCGTCGGTCAGCTCGGCGTGGCTGCCGTAGTTCAGGCAGAAGTTGACGATGCCCTTGTCGTTGTCCTTAGTCAAATCCATCATGTAGTCCATAGCGTCCAGCACGCGCTGCTGCAGGCCCTCGCGGCGACCGCTGAACAGCACCTTGCAGCCGCGCTCGTTCATTTCGTCGGCGATGGTGCGGAAGTTGTTGGCAAACAGGTCCATCAGATAGCCGACCTCTTTGGCATCGCGGGAGAAGTTCTCTGTGGAAAAGACGTACAGCGACAGCACAAAGACGCCTCGGTCGCCCACGGCGTAGCGGGTGATCTCGCGCAGGCGGTTAAACCCGGCCTTGTGGCCCAGGCTGACAGGCATCAGGCGCTGTTTGGCCCAACGGCGGTTACCGTCCACGATGATGGCGACATGGGTGGGGAAGCGGGCAGCAGTATCTTGCGGCATGGTGGATTTTCTCCTTCTATCGTGTGTTTTGTATCAGACCTCGGCAGGCTGCGGACGCAGCATCTCGGGCGGCTCCTCCTCCGGGTGGTGGGCACGCCAGTTTAAAAAGCTTTCCAGAATGACGGCGGCGGAAACGGAATCTAGCCGTTCCTTGCGCTTGGCACCGAAAGTATCGTTATCGGCCAGGATGGCGGCGGCGGAAACCGTGGTGCGGCGCTCATCCCAAAGCACCACCGACAGGTTCGCGGTATTTGCCAGGCGCTGGGCAAAGCGGCGGCTCTTGTTGGCGCGGCTGCCCTCGGTACCGTCCATATTTTTGGGCAGGCCGCAGACCAGGGCCTCGGCCCCGCGGGCCTGGGCCACAGCGGTGACGGCGGCGGCCACTTTATTCATGCTTTTTTCTTCGATCTGGGGGGTGATGGGACTGGTGATTGTCTCGCCGGCATCGCAGCCGGCCAACCCCGTGCGGGAGTCGCCGTAGTCAACAGCAAGCCATTTCATACAGGTTGGGTCCTTTCATGGTTGATAGTATCAGTATACCACATTGCGGGCGCCGACGCAATAAAAAGCAGCCCGTGTCGAGGGCATGAAAGCTCCCCCCGCACGGGCTGCGAAAAGTTGAAACTTACAGGTTGGGCATGCGCTTATCCAGCTGGATGGTCAGGATCGCAGCCAAGGCGATTTTAATGACGTCGCCGGGCAGGTAGGGCAGGACGCACCAGCCCAGGGCGCTGGCAAGGTCGGCACCGGTCAGGGTCATGAACCAGATGGTGCCCAGCACATAGCAGACGGCACAGCCCACGACCATGGCCACGCAGAGCGACCAGAACTTGCGGCCCAAAGCCTTGGAGATCAACGCGGTGATGAGTGCAGCCAGAATGTAACCCAGCACATAGCCGCCGGTCTTGCCAAAGATGGCAGAGGGGCCGCCCCGGAACCCAGCCAGCACCGGCACACCGATGGCGGCCAGCGCCACAAACACCAGTTGGCTGACGGTGCCCCAGAAGGCCCCCAGCATGGTGCCGGCCATATACACGGCAAACAGTGCCAGGTTGATGGGCACGCCCCAGGGCATGGGGATGGCGATCTGGCTGCACACGGCGGTCAGGGCGGCAAACAGGGCGCACAGGACCATCTGACGCACCCGCAGGTTTTCAGCAGTTTTCATAATTGTTCCTCTTTTCTTTTGTTGATACTATACAAAGACCTTTACAGGTACTTTCCCAAATGAACTTCCTCGCCACGCAGGGGCACTAAATTGTGCTCTCCCGCAAAGCGGACGACCAGGCGGCAGTCCTCGTCGATGTCCAACGCCTCAGCCTTGCGCGGGGTGCCGTTCCGGGGCGTTACCGTCACGGTCTGGCCCAGCAGCGCCTGGCGGGCACGGTATTCCGGCAGGTACTCCGGCTTGGGCACGCCGTGGTACAGCGCCCAGAACTCGTTGAGGAAGGCGGCGGCCAGTGCCGCACGGGCACCCGGCGGCGGGGCATCATCGAACAGCGCCCCGGCTACATCCTGCAGTTCTGCAGGCCAGCCATCGGGCGGGGCCGTGATGTTGAAACCCAGGCCCAGCACCGCATAGTCCAACATGCCGCTTTCCATGTCCAGTGCGGCTTCGGTCAGGATGCCGCAGACCTTGCGGCCATCCCGCCAGAGGTCGTTGACCCACTTGATGCGCAGTTCCGCACCGGAAACCTTCTCAGCGGCGCGGCAGGCGGCCACAGCGGCCATAGCAGTCAGCCGCACGGCCTGGCGCAGGCCGATCTCCGGCCGCAGCAGGATGCTGAGGTACAGCCCGCCCTGGGGCGAGAAGAAGCTGTGCCCACCCCGGCCGCGCCCGGCCGATTGTGCCTGGGCGATCAGCACCAGCCCTTCGGGGGCACCATTCTCAGCGCGGGCCCGCAGAGCAGCATTCGTGCCGGGCAAACGGTCGACGACCTCGACCTGCAAGGCTCTGGCCGCTTCTGGGGCCAGCAGCGCCGTGACGGCGGCGGCATTGAGCACGTCGGCAGCAGGGGAGAGGATGTAGCCGCGGTTGGTCACCGCCGCCACCGGGATGCCGTCGGCCCGCAGGGCAGCGACGGCTTTCCAGATAGCTGTGCGGCTCACGCCCAGCTGCTGCGCCAGCTCCTGCCCGGAAATGTATTTGCCCCGGGCAGCGTCCAGCGCGGCCAGCACGTCCGCTTTTACCATGGCGCAGCTCTCCTTTCAGCCCAACTGTCACCCAGTATAGCGCGGTTGATGATCAAATGTCAACGCGGCATGCGAAAACAGGTTAACAATCGACAAAACAAAAGCCCTGCGGGCCGAAACCCGCAGGGCAAAAGTGCATATTGGGGAAAAATCAGCGCTGGATACGGCCGGAACCGTCGCCGCCAGCCAGCTTCTCGACCTCAGAAACGGTGACCATGTTGAAGTCGCCTTCGATGGAGTGCTTCAGGGCAGAAGCAGCAACAGCGAACTCAACAGCCTCCTGGGTGGACTTGCCGCTCAGCAGGGCGTAGATCAGGCCGCCGCCGAAGCTGTCGCCGCCGCCAACGCGGTCAACGATGCGCAGCTCGTACTTCTTGCTGAAGGCATACTCGTTGGAAGCAACGTCGTACAGCATAGCGCTCCAGCCGTTGTCGGAAGCGGAATGGCTCTCACGCAGGGTGATAGCAACCTTCTCGAAGTGGAACTTGTCAGCCAGCTGCTTGGCAACGCTCTTGTAGCCCTCAGCGTTCAGCTTGCCGCCGTAGATATCGGTAGCCTCGGCCTCGATGCCGAACACGTCCTTTGCGTCCTCCTCGTTGGAGATGCAGACGTCAACGTACTGGCACAGATCGGTCATGGCAGCGCGGGCCTGCTCACGGGTCCACAGCTTGCCGCGGTAGTTCAGGTCGCAGCTGATCTTGGCACCGTGAGCCTTAGCAGCCTTGCAGGCAGCCAGGCAGATCTCGACAACATTGGGGCCCAGGGCCGGGGTGATGCCGGTGAAGTGGAACCAATCCACGCCCTCGAAGATCTTATCCCAATCAAAGTCGGAGGGCTGAGCCAGCTGGATGGCGCTGTTGGCACGGTCGTAGATGCAGACGGAACCACGCTGAGAAGCGCCCTTCTCGTTGTAGTAGATACCAACGCGATCGCCGCCGCGGGTGATCATGCTGGTGTCAACGCCGTAGCGGCGCAGGCTGTTGACAGCGGCCTGACCGATGGCGTGTGCGGGGAGCTTGGTGACGAAGGCTGCGTCCAGACCGTAGTTGGCCAGAGAAACAGCAACGTTTGCCTCGCCGCCGCCGAAGCTGAACTCCAGGCTGTTAGCCTGAACGAAACGCTCGTAGTTGAAGGGCTGCAGACGGACCATCAGTTCGCCAAAAGTAACGACTTTCATTGGTTATTCTCCTTTTATTTACAGGTGTTTATGACCTTCTGCTGCGGGGCATCCCCGGCGCAGCAGGGCTTTTACGGATAGGGGAGCCGGAGCTCAGGCCTGAACCAGGTGGAATGCGAAGCCGCCGATCTCGTCTGCAAAGTAGCAGGCGATGGTCTTGCCGTTCTTCACGTTCTTGCTGTCCAGATCGAACTTCACGCCGCGCTGAGACAGGTGGTAGATGGCGCGGTCCACGTTGTTGCAGCCGATGGCGATGTGGCCATTGGTGCCGCGGCCGGGCTTCTTCATGATCTCGAACTCCTTGTTGCCGACAAAGATGCTGGAGTTGCCGGGAGCGACCTTCATGTTCAGCATAGCGCCGATCAGGTTAGCCACCTTCATGGCCTCTTCCTCGTTGCCGGTGTTGATGCCGACGTGCAGCAGCTTCAGGCCCAGCATGGTGTCAACAGCTTCCTTGCTCTGAGCGGTGATCTTTGCCCAGTCGCCGGCCTTGATCACATCGCTCTTGCACATCCAGGTGCCGCCCACGGCAAAGATCTGGTCATAGCCCAGATAATCGTTGACGTTCTTGGCGTTGACACCGCCGGTGCACATCCAGCGAGCGCCCTTCAGGGCAGCGCCGATGTTCTTCAGCATGCCGACACCGCCGTTTGCCTCAGCGGGGAAGAACTTCAGGGCCTCGCAGCCCATGTTCATAGCCTGCTGCATCTCGCCTGCAGAGCAGGTGCCGGGCATCATGATGCCGCCCTTGTCGATAACGTGCTTGCAGACCTCGGGGTCAAAGCCGGGAGCAACGATGAAGGAAGCACCAGCTGCCATTGCACGGTCAGCCTGCTCGGTGGTCAGGACAGTGCCTGCGCCCAGCAGCATCTCGGGCATCTCCTCGTGGATCTTGCGGATGCACTCCTCAGCACATGCGGTGCGGAAGGTGACCTCAGCTGCGGGCAGACCGCCCTCAGCCAGAGCCTTGCACAGGGGCAGGGCCTCATCAACGCTGTTGAAAGCGATAACAGGGATAATGCCGATCTGATAGACCTTTTCTACGATGGGATTCATAACGCATTTCTCCTTTTATATTTGAACTCTCTCGGTGCGTCGGGTTTGCTCCAGTGGGCGCAATACCCCCATACGCGCTTATGATACTAGTATAAACGAACAGCCCGTCTTTGGTAATACTCAACAAGCACAATGTTTTGCATAAGAGCTTGTATACATTGCACAAAAATGACGAATGACCCGAAAAATCGGGGCAAATGCCGGTAAAAATGCTGGGAAATTGCTGCAAAAACTGGCTCAGATGCCAAGGGTTTCCAGTATCTCGGCCACGCCGTCGTGGTCGCAGTCGGCCTTGCTGACAAGGTGCGCCAGCGCCCGGATCTCCGGCATGCCGTTGGCCATCACAGCGGCTACCCCGGCCTTTTGCAGCATGGCGCGGTCGTTCTCGCTGTCGCCCACCGCAAGGGTGCATTCGTGGGGGACGCCCAGCCGGTCGGCCAGTGCGCGCAGCGCCTCGCCCTTGTCCACACCGGCGGCGGTCACCTCCACGTTTTTCGGCGACCCCTGTACGATCTCTACGCCCGGGACGGCATGAAAGCGGGGCAAGGCAGCCGCAGCCTGCTGCGGGTTTTCAAAAAACACGCAGAGCTTTTCAATGGCAAAGGCGTTGCGGCTCATCCACTCGGCTGCGTCCCGCAGAATGGTAAAGCGGCCATCGTTGGGCTGGCACGCTTCGGTGCCGTCCTTCTTTGCTGCCCGGGCAGTGGCCAGCGCAATGCTGCGGGCATCGGTGCAGGCGTATCCGTCCGAGAAAATGCGCAGGTCGGCGTGGCAGCTCTCGCAGACCGCAAAGGCTTCGCGGGCAGTCTCCACCGGCATCAGGCTGTGCAGCAGGCAGACCGGGGTGCTGGTGCGGTGCTCTTTTGCGTTGGAATAGCGGCTGTACACTGCGCCCACGGGGTCGCTGCCCAAATCCCACACGGCGGCACCGTTGCAGGTGATGATGTAGCGGATGCCGGGCAGCTGCGCCACCTCCGGCGGCAGACTGGCCAGCGGACGCCCGGTGGCGGGCACGATGTACACGCCTTTATCCACAGC
>OHYB01000823.1_pt1 | contig 13851 bp, 14 predicted proteins | sample 1580181 | NCBI WGS metagenome assembly OHYB01 (sample SAMEA3882510, study PRJEB24775) | human gut metagenome | biome: human-associated habitat; feature: intestine environment; material: feces | place: Netherlands | collected 2009/2010
CTTAAGCCGCAAGGCGGGAATTGTGCGGTGTTGCCTTATATTTATTCCATCCGAAAACGATCCATACAGAATGCCCATATAAAAAGAAAAAGCACATGCTCTCCTGACTGGCCGGATTTTCCCAGCTGACATGGGGCATATGCTTTTATTTTATCTAATTTGAATTTTGTTTTCGCCCTGATTTTACAGCCAGAACTGCACCAGACGGCTGACATTCTGGTACAGAGCGGGATTCTGGCCCAGAAGGCCCGGTTCCGCAGCAAAGTAGACACAGAAGCTGTAACAGATCCCCACGGCAACAGCTGCCAGCATCGCCCCCTGCAGCATGTGCTGCACGGTATGCAGGATGCTGCCCGATGCGGCGGCCTGCACACGCGGGGCAAGGGCGCTTTCGGCCCACAGCCAGACCAATGCGGCGGCGAACAGCAGCGGGGTTAAATAGTCGCTGAGATAGCAACGCGGCCAGAATAACAGCCAGCAGCACGGGCAGCAGCACCATGGCGCGCAGGTCTTTCTGCCTTGCCATACGGCGGCGCAGCAAAGGCAGGGCCGCAAAGGCCCACAGCAGCGGCAGGCTGACCAGGGCACCGCCGTAAAATACTTCGGTAATGGTCATACCCATAAAGTTTGTCTGCATTTTGGTACCCGCCAGGTAGGGGAACACCGCCTGCACCACCGGCAGGGACAGGAAATAGGTGAACAACGCCGGGGCCAGCCGCCCAATGCGGAAGCCGCGGTGGGTCATATCGTTGCTGGTCAGGTTGTAATTGGCGCCAAAATCAAGCGGCGAGCCGAACCGCGCGGCATTGTAGGCCATCAGCCCCAGGGCTACCAGAATAACCGGCAGGACAAAGGCGATGGCTTCGGTTATTCCCTGCTTGCTGCGCAAGCGTTTTTGCCGGATATACTGCGGCCAGAAGATCGGCAGGCAGAGCACGGCAAACAGCTCCATCTGGGGGCGGCATCCCGCCACCAGCGCCATGCACAGGCTGCCAAGCGCCATGTGCAGCATGATTTTGCCATGGTGCTGCACCGGGGTGTTGGCGGCGCACAGCCACTGCCACAGGGCCAGCAGCACAAATGCCGCGCCGCACAGGATGGCATATTCATACACCGAGGGGCGCAGCAGCAGGTAGTACACCTGGCTACCGCCCGCAATGCCCGCCGCAGCCAGCAGGCAGGCCGCCGCTGAGGCGGACGGGAACCAGCGCTGCGCAGCCTGCCGCACCAAACCAAACACTGCCAAAATCAGCAGCCAGGCCATCACGATCATGGCCAAGCTGGGCGGCAGGTCCGGTACGCCGGTCAGCAGCTCAAACGGCAGCTGGAACAGCAGGCACGGCACAATGCCAAAGTAAACATAGTACCGCCCCTGATAATAAGCAACATCCCACAAAGCATCCGGGGCCGCGCTCTGACGGGCGGCGGTATCGTAAGGGTTCTGCATCTCCGCCATGGCGGCGGGCGGGTCGCGCTGCAGATCCAGGCGGCCATTCAGCAGGCTGTGGGCCAGAGCGCCGTACTGCGCAGCGGAATCATTCTGCCAATCGCTGATATGCTGGGTGAAGGTGATGCGGCTTTCGCCGTCCCAGTTTTCGACATTATAAAACGAGGTCGCCACGCCGGAGTTGCGGGCATCGGCAAAGGGGGCCGCTGCGGCCAGCAGGCAGAGCATGCAGCCCAGCACCAGCACCGCCGGGCGGTATTTGGCGCGGTGGGTCAGGTAGGCTTCGTGCCACGTGGCAGCGCCGGGGCGCAGCCCCCACAAGGCCAGCAGTGCCAGATACACCACTGCCAGCCGCAGCAGCGAGAAATCCATCGGGCGGGGTGCATTGGCCAGAACCGCCTGCACGGTATAGTTCAGGTCATAACTGCGGTACTCTCCGCTATAGCCCTCCGCTTGCAGGGTCAGGGTATCCACCGCGCCGGAAAAATCCAGCGTGCGCACCAGGCTGCGTGCCGCTCGCGGGGCCGCCTGCCACTGCCAGCTCTGGCGCGGGGCGGTGCTGGCTTCGTCGGTACCGGACACCCACAGGATAAACAGCGGGTTCTGATCCTGCGGATAGTTGCCGTCATACTGGTAGACAACGCCATCCAGCGCAACGTTATACAGCGGCTGATGGATGCCGGTAAAGGTAAGGGTACTGTGCTCATCGTTCAAAGCAATCGGCTCCCCATCCGCCGGGGCATCCTGCAAATAGGCGCGCAGGTCAACGGGCTGGTAGCCGTGGGTTGCAAAATAGGGTGCGTTGCCCACGAATACTTCCAGGCCGATGGCGGCAATCAGCAGCGCAGCAACCGTCCAAAGTGTGCGGTACCGCCGCCCGCTGCGCAGGCGGAGTAACAACACAGTGCCGCAGGCCCACAGTGCCGCCCCATTGATGGCCAGCAGGCGGAACAGATCAAACCCCTGCGCCAGCCCCGGCTGGGCAAACACACATGCTGCGATGATCCACACTGCCAGCACAATGCCCGGCCCGGCCAGTACATCCGCATGGGTTGCCCTGCGGTCGCACAGCCGCCCCGGCAGTGCCCAAACCAGCACCCCCAACAGGATGCTGACACAAATTGCTGCTGCAAACATAAAAAGCCCCCATACCAAAGTGTATGGGGGTATTATACTATGAATTGCGTTTTTTGTCGATATTGGGGGTGCAGGCGTCCTCTTCCTGCGGGTCGGACGGCTGTTCGCCTGCCCGCTCCGCTTTGCGGTACTGCGCTGGGGAAAGCCCGGTTTCCTTTTTGAACACACGGCTGAAATACAGCGGGTTATCATACCCGACGATCTCGGAAACTTCACCGATGCTGTATTTGGTGCGTTCCAGCAAGCGCTGTGCATTGCCGATACGCAGCGACTGGATATACCGTGCGGGCGACAAGCCTACATACTGTTTGAAGCTACGGATGAACCATGCCGTGCTCATGTGCAGGGACTCGGCGTATTCATCCACATTGATGCGGGCAGTATAATTCTCGTTAAAATAGGCGGCTGCGGTTTCGATCTGCTCCCGCGTGGTGCCGTTGATCGACCGCCGTTCCTGCCGCTGGCGGCTGACCAGCACCAGCATCATCTGGAACAGCCCGGCCGTATAATCCCGATAGGCGTACTGGCAGAGCTGCAATTCCTGGATCATGCGGCGGAAAGTATTTTTGTACTCCGGCATAATGCCGCTGTAAAACACATGGCCATCCAGCGGAATCTCATGCGCCTGCAGCACTGCAGCGGCCTCGCTGCCGGAAAAATAGACCCAGAACACCTCCGGGTGGTCCTCAAGATAGTAGATATAGCGGCGCTCTTCCTGCGGGCGGTACAGCACCATATGACCCGCTGTTACCACATGCTCGGCATCATCAAACCAGAAGTGCGCCTTGCCCGCAGCGATATAAAACAGCTGATACGCATTTTCATCATACCGCGTAATAGTTGGCAGGCTGGCGTGCTTTTTCAATCGGCATGTTCCGCAGGAATCCACTGTAAGCGGTGCAGTACAGCTGCCGTCCGCAGCTTGGCGGCTGTTGATGGAACCAAAATTGATATACATCTGTGTTGCTCCCTCGTGTTGGCTGGGTAAGACGGGCGCACCCATCTTTTATGTAGATTCTATAATATTATCCACTATAGTGCAAGTGCAAGTGCAGCTGGCCAAATCATATTGTTTTGTTATCCTTCCGTTATGATTTTCGAAAATAATATTAGAATGCTTATTAAAATGTTTTTTCAGCTTTTCTGTTTTACCGTGGGGCCACAACAAAAAAGTGCCCGCCTGCTGCAAGGCAGCGTGCGGGCGCTTTCATGCTTATTCCTTTGCTTTTGAGCCGGGATTATTCAATGCCGGTCACGGTATAATCTTTGTCCTCAACGGCTTTTTTCAGCACAGTGTCATCCACCGGCTTATCCAGCGTTACAACAGCGGTACCGGCGGTGTGGCTTACTTCGGCGGCGGAAACACCGTCCAGCGCTTCCAGTGCCTTTTTCACGGTTGCTTCGCAATGGCCGCACATCATGCCTTCAATTTTAATGGTCTTATTCATGGTCGTGTTCTCCTTTTTGCTTGTTTTGTGTGCTTTGCGTTTATGGTCATGTTTGGTGCTGCGAATATCGAACAGGTTCAGCCGCAGTGCGTTGGAAACCACGCAGAAGCTGGACAGGCTCATGGCCGCAGCGCCGTACATCGGGTTCATCTGCCAGTGCAGCAGCGGGATAAAGACACCTGCCGCCAGGGGGATGCCCAACACATTGTAGGCAAAGGCCCAGAACAGGTTTTCGTGGATATTGTGCAGAGTAGCGCGGCTCAGGCGGATGGCGGCGGGCACATCGCTCAGGCGGCTCTTCATCAGCACAACGTCAGCGGCGTCAATCGCAACATCCGTACCGGCGCCAATGGCAATACCGACATCCGCGCGGGTCAGGGCCGGTGCATCGTTGATGCCATCGCCCACCATGGCCACGCGGCCCTTGTTTTTCAGGCTGCGGATCACAGCTTCCTTGCCATCGGGCAGCACACCGGCAATCACTTCGTCCACACCGGCCTGTGCACCAATGGCTTTGGCGGTGCGCTCGTTATCGCCGGTCAGCATCACAACACGGATGCCCATGCCCTGCAGTTCACGCACAGCCTGCGGGCTGTCCTCCTTGATGACGTCCGCCACCGCGATAACGCCCTGCATGGTGCCATCCTTGGCAAAGAACAGCGGGGTCTTGCCCTGGGCGGCCAGTGCTTCGGCGCTGGATGCCATCTTTTGCGGCACCGCCACGCCAAGGGTCTGCATCAGCTTGGCGTTGCCGCCGTACAGGGTACTGCCGTTCAGCACAGCCGTCAGGCCGTTGCCGGGCAGAGCCTGGAAATCTGCCACCTCGGCGGGGGTCAGGTTATCCTCCTGTGCCTTTTGCAGCACAGCGCGGGCCAGCGGGTGTTCACTCTTCTGCTCCAAGGCAGCGGCAAGGCTCATCAGTACCTGCTCCGTCACACCGTCTGCGGGCAGGATATCCGTCACGCGCGGCTCGCCACTGGTGATGGTGCCAGTTTTATCCAGGGCAACGATCTCGGTTTTACCGGTCTGCTCCAGCGAAACCGCGGTTTTGAAGAGAATGCCGTTTTTAGCGCCCACACCATTGCCAACCATAATGGCAACCGGCGTTGCCAGGCCCAGCGCGCAGGGGCAGCTGATGACCAGCACTGAAATACCGCGGGCCAGCGCATAGCCAACGGTCTGCCCTGCCAGCAGCCAGACAATGGTGGTGATGACCGCCAGGGTGATGACGGTCGGTACAAACACACCGGAGACGCGGTCTGCAATTTTGGCAATGGGTGCCTTGGTGGCTGCGGCATCGCTGACCATCTGGATGATCTGAGCCAGCGTGGTATCCTGACCCACGCGGGTGGCACGGCAGCGCAAAAAGCCGGATTGGTTCAGGGTTGCGGCGCTCACGCTGTCGCCTTCGGCCTTATCCGCCGGGATGCTCTCACCGGTCAGGGCCGATTCGTTCACCGCGCTGCTGCCTTCCAGCACCACGCCGTCAACGGGGATATTCTCGCCGGGACGCACCACAAACACATCGCCCTGCTGCACCTGTTCGATGGGAACGGTAACTTCCGCCCCATTGCGCAGCAGCGTTGCGGTTTTGGGGGCCAGGTTCATCAGGCCTTTCAGGGCATCGGTGGTCTTGCCCTTGGAGCGGGCTTCCAACGTTTTGCCCACCGTGATCAGGGTCAGGATGGTTGCGGCGGATTCAAAATAAAACTCCTCCATATAGCCCATCACGGCCATGGCATCCCCCTGCACCTGGGCCACCGTCATGGCAAACAGAGCGTAAGTGCTGTAGCCAAAGGCCGCGGTAGCGCCAAGGGATACCAGGGTATCCATATTGGGGGCACGGTTCCACAGTGCCTTAAAGCCGCTGATAAAAAACTTTTGGTTGATGACCATGATGATAATGGTGAGCAGCATCTGTAAAATACCCATTGCCACATGGTTGCCCTGCATAAAGCCCGGCAGCGGCCAGTTCCATAGCATGTGCCCCATGGAGAAGTACATCAGCACCACCCAGAAGATCAGCGAGGCAATCAGGCGGCGTTTGAGGCGCGGGGTCTCGGTATCTTTTAAGGCATCTGCTGACGGCGCGGCGGACTGGGCGGCAGCGTTTTTAGGGCTTGCGCCATAGCCTGCGGCTTCCACTGCGGCCACAATATCTGCCGGAGCGGCGGTGCCCTCCACACCCATTGAGTTGGTCAGCAGGCTGACCGAGCAGGATGTTACGCCCGGCACTTTGCTGACGGCTTTTTCCACCCGGGCACTGCACGCGGCGCATGGTGCCCAGCTCGGTCATCACCAGGCCGAAGCGGATGGGGGAGCGGCGCACCGCGTCCTCATCGATGAGCCGGTCGATGGTCTCGGCCAGCGGCTCCACGTTCAGGCCGCCGCTGCGCACCACGTCCAGAAAGAAGTTGTTCAATTCCTCGGGCTTCAGGCTGGCGGGCACTTCCAGCACGTCATGGATCTCCAGCCTGCGCCAAAGGTCCTCGGCATCCTTGCTTTTGCCCATTGTAAACAGGCAGCCGTTCAGTGCGCCGACGCTGGCACCCGTGATAATATCCGGCGTCCAGCCCAGCTCTTGCAGCGCCTGCCACACACCCACCTGGTAGCTGCCTTTGGCACCGCCGCCGGCCAGCACAAGGGCCCGCTGCGGGCCGGGTTTTCGTGTTTGCTGCATGGTAACTTCCTCCCATTACTCTATGGCCTTATTATAGCATCTTCTGCCCCGCACTGCCATAGGGAAGCACCAAACATTTTGCCGAAGCTGCCCGGTTTTGCCCCGGGGGTTGCACCCGCCGCCAAAAGAGTGTATCATAGAAGCCGGAATGATTTTGTATAAAGGAGGTTTTTCCCATGCGCGAAAAACCGATTCTTGTCATTATGGCTGCCGGTATGGGCAGCCGCTACGGCGGACTGAAGCAGATCGACCCGGTCGGCCCCAGCGGGGAGGCCATCATCGACTACAGCCTGTACGATGCCCGCCGCGCCGGGTTCGAGACCGTCGTCTTTATCATCAAGCACGAGATCGAAGAGCCGTTCAAGGCCGCCGTGGGTGCCCGCGCTTTGCAGGCCGGGTTTGAGGTGCGCTATGCCTACCAGCAGTTGGACTGCCTACCAGAAGGCTTTACCGTGCCCGATGGCCGCGTGAAGCCCTGGGGCACTGCCCATGCCATCCTGACTGCCGAGCAGGCCATCGGCAGCGCACCGTTTGCGGTCATCAACGCCGACGACTACTACGGCCCGCAGGGCTTTAAGCTGGTGTACGACTACCTGAGCAGCCACGCCGACGGCGACCGCTATGCGTGGAGCATGGTGGGCTTTTTGCTGGGCAATACGGTCAGCGCCAACGGCAGTGTCAGCCGCGGCGTCTGCGTGACCGATGAACACAGCAACCTGGTCAGCGTGACCGAGCGCACCTGCATCGAGCCTTACGACGGCGGCATCCACTATACCGAGGATGGCGGTGCCAACTGGACCGACCTGCCCTCCGACACGGTCGTCTCGATGAATCTGTGGGGCTTCACCCCCGGTTACGTGGCTGAGGCCAAGGCCGGGTTTGTGGCCTTTTTGAAGGAGAACCTGCCGGTGAACCCGCTGAAATGCGAGTACTACCTGCCCAGCGTGGTGACCGCCGCTTTGCAGCGCGGCGATGCCGACGTACATGTGCTGACCAGCCCCGACAAGTGGCACGGCATCACCTACCGCGAGGACAAGCCCGAACTGGTAGCCGCCCTGCGCCGGATGAGCAAGGACGGACTGTACCCCAAAGATAAGCTGTTTGGGTGATTATTGCCTATATAACGCGCAAGCCCCCGGCCGATGGCCGGGGGCTTGCTTTTATTTCAGCTTCTTTTTTACCATGTACATCGCCGCCAGCAGCACGGCAGCGGCAATGGCCGTAAGGATGCCATACATCACAATGGAGGTATACCACGGTGCGGAGGTCAGCGCGTACAGGCCGGGACGGGCGTGGTAGTCCCAGCAGGTATAGATCGTAGAGCCAAGAAACGCACCGATTACACACCAGAAAACCGCTTTCAGAACGGTGTACAGCTTTTTCTTGTCCATAGCGTTCTCCTTTGTTTCACGCGTGCGGCGGCAGAAGAATAGTATGGGGTGCCGCTTATTCCAGGTTGCCGGTCAGCAGCATGGCGGCGGTCAGGGCGGTAAGGGGAGCGGTCTCGCACCGCAGGATGCGGGGGCCTAAGCCCACCGTGACAGCCCCGGCGGCCTTGGCGGCCTCGGCTTCTTCTACCGAGAAGCCGCCCTCGCTGCCCGTGACGATGGCAATTTTCTTGGCGCAGCCGGGCCGCAGCACGGTACGCAGGGGAGCGCCGCCGCCCTCATAGAAAAACAGCGCCAGGTCGTAATCTTCCTGCAAGGCATCGCAGACGGCGGCGAAGTTCAGCAGCGGCATGGACACATGGGGCAGCATGGCGCGGCCCGCCTGCTTGGCGGCCTCGGCGGCGATACGGTTGTAGCGTTCGTTTTTGGCGTCCTCTTTTTTCGGCGTAGCTACGCAGTAACGGCTAAAAAACGGGACAATTTCCGTTACGCCCAGCTCGACGCTGTGGCGGATGACTTCCTCCAGCTTGCCCTGCTTGGGGTAGCCCGCAAACAGCGTCACGGCCGCATCCGGCTCGGCCTTGCTGGTGGTGCCCTTTGTCACGGTGAACTCCACCCGGCCGGACTGGATGGCGGTAACGGTGCCCAGGTACTCCAGCCCGTCGGGGCCGCAAAGCACCACTTCCTCACCCAGTTTGGCGCGCATAACATCCGCCAGGTGGTGGGCGTCACTGCCGGTCAGCGCGGCACGGCCGGCGGCCAGTTCATTGGTAAAATAACGGTGGGGCATGGTTTACGCCTCTTTCTCGTCAGACTTTTTGCAGATAATGCAGACCCAGCCGCGCTTCTCCTTGACCTCGATGGGGGTCAGGCCGGCAGCTTTCAGGCCGGTGAGCACCTCGTCCCTGCGCTCGTCAATGATGCCGCTGGCGATAAAGCGGGCGCCAGGGGCCATCAGCACGGGCACGTGGGGTGCCAGCGAAAGGATTGCCGCGGCTACGATGTTCGCGGTGATGATGTTGTACTCGCCGCTGGCCTGGTCGGACAGGTCGCCCACCAGCACGGTGAACTTGTCGGCCACGCCGTTGCGCTGGGCGTTCTCGCCCGCGGTGCGCACGCACATGGGGTCGATGTCCACGCCCTCGGCCACCTCAGCGCCCAGTTTCAGCGCGGCAATGGCCAGAATGCCGGAGCCGGTGCCGATGTCCAGCACGCGCTCACCGCCCTTGACCAGGCTGTCCAGCGTTTCCAGGCAGAGGGAGGTGGTCTCATGGGTGCCGGTGCCAAAGGCCATGCCGGGGTCCATGACGATCTTGATGCGGTCGGTGTCGTAGTCCTCCCAGCCGGGCACGATGGCCAGGCGCTCGCCAATATCCATGGCGTGGTAGAACTTTTTCCAGCCGTTCTGCCAATCTTCCTGCTCCACGCCGGTGGTGTTGAGCTGGTAGTCGATGCCGCTGTTTTTCAGGCGCTCCTCAAACAGGGGCAGCACTTCGGCGGGGTTTTCATCGGGGGCCAGGTACATGTGTACGATGACCACGTCCCGGGGTTTGTCCAGCAGTTCCTGCTCGATCAGGTCTACATGGGCGATCTCCCACGCCTGCTGTTCCAGGTCGCTGTAATCCTCAATATAAATGCCGCCGTTGGCTACCATGGTGGCGATAGCCTCGGCCGTATCGGCGTCGCGCTTGGCAACGGTAATGCTGATGTCGGTCCATTCCATAAGAAAGAGCCTCCTATATTCTATGTTTCACTTCTGTAGGGGGCGATGCCCGCATCGCCCTGCGGGCGGATGCAAGCATCCGCCCCTACTTGCACGTATGCTTGTTTGTATTATACAAGATTTCGCGTTGTAATTCAATCAGAAAGGGGTACGGATATGCGAATTCGTCTGTTGGATGCTGCCGGGGCCAGGCAATTGTATGAGAGCCGCATGGCGCGGGACTTTCCGCCAGGGGAGCTGAAGCCCTTTGCGGCGATGGAAGAACTGCTGGCCGCCGGCCTGTATGAACCGCTGACCTTTACCGATGACACCGGGGCCGTGCTGGCCTACGCCTGGCAGGTGGTACTGCCGGGGCAGCAGGCCGGGCTGGTGGATTACTTTGCCGTGCGCAGCGACCTGCGGGGCAGCGGCATCGGCACCCGGGCGCTGCACCTGCTGCAGGCCCACTACGCACCCCGGCTGGCCGCACTGCTGTTGGAGTGCGAGCACCCCGCCGAAGCCCCGGATGCGGCCATTGCCCGGCGGCGCATCGGGTTTTACCTGCGGGCCGGGGCACGGGCTACGGCGCTGGAAAGCCGGGTGTTCGGTGCGCGGTACAGCATTTTGCAGCTGCCCTGCGGCGAGACACTGTTGCCTGACGGCACGTTAAATACCGCGCTGCAAACCCTGTACAGCCGCATGGTGCCCCAGCCTTATTACCGCGGCAGCGTAATATTTTACGGCAATTAAGCCCATACTACCCCCGAAAGGGAGTGGAAACGGGATGAAACTAAACCCCAAAGAGTATGATAAAATGGTACGCCGTGCCTCGCCCCCATCGCCCGTTGTGCAGGACTGCCTGTGGGCGTTTTTTGTGGGCGGGGCCATCTGCCTGCTGGGTGAAGCACTGCGCCAGCTATTTTTACTTTGGTACGACAAAACGATGGCCGGTACGCTGACAAGCATTGCGCTCATATTTTTATCGGCGCTGGCCACCCTGCCGGGGTGGTACCAAAAACTGGCAGCCAAAGCGGGCGCTGGCACGCTGGTGCCCATCACCGGGTTCGCCAACTCTGTCGTCAGCCCGGCCATTGAGTTCAAGGCCGAGGGCTGGGTCACCGGCGTGGGGGCCAAAATTTTTACCATCGCTGGGCCGGTCATTGCCTTTGGCACGCTGGCGTCCTTTGTGTGGGGCGTGGTGTACTGGCTGGTGGGAAAGGTGGGCTGATATGCCGAAACGACGCAAGGATGTCATCTTTTTTGATGCACCGCCGGTGATCTCTGCCTGGGGCAGCGCGGGCGGCAAAAAGGAGGGTGAAGGCCCACTGGCCTCGGCCTTTGACTACCTGACCCAGGACGCCGCCTTTGCCGACGAAAACTGCGCCAACTGGGAGCAGGCCGAAGGCATGCTGCAGCAAAAAGCCGCGGGCATCTGCCTGCGCAAGGCGGGCATTGCGGCCAAGGATGTAGACCTGACCTTTGCGGGCGACCTGCAGGCCCAGTGCACAGCCAGCAACTATACGCTGCGCACGCTGGCCACCCCCTTTGCGGGGCTGTATGGGGCGTGCTCTACCATGACCGAGGCACTTTGTCTGGGGGCCGCCTTTGCGGCTGCCGGGTTGGGGCGGCAGATATTGGCCATGACCAGCAGCCACTTTTGCGCGGCTGAGCGGCAGTTCCGCACGCCGCTGGAGTACGGCGCCAAGCGCACCCCCACGGCCCAGTGGACCGCCACGGCGGCGGGGGCCTGCCTGCTGCGGGGGCCGGGGCAGGGGGGCGTGCAGATTTTGTCCGCCACCTTTGGCCGGGTGCAGGATCTGGGCATCCGGGACATCAACAACATGGGGGCCGCCATGGCTCCTGCTGCGGCGGCAACGCTCCTGCGCTACCTCACCGATACCAACACCCAGCCGCAGGAGTTCGATGCCATCTGCACCGGCGACCTGGGCCATGTGGGCAGTCAGCTGTTCCGGGAGCTGCTGGCCGCCGAGGGCCTGCTTCTCAAGAATCATATAGACTGCGGTTCCCTCCTCTATGATGCCGAGGGCCAGTCGGTGCACAGCGGTGCTTCTGGGCCGGGGTGCTGTGCAGCAGTGCTCTGCGGGCATCTCCTGCCCCGGCTGGAGCGGCGGGGGCAGCGCCGGGTTCTCTTTCTGGCAACAGGCGCGCTGATGAGCCAGACCACCTTTTTGCAGAAGGAGAGCATCCCCGCCATCTCGCACCTGGTGGAGCTTGCTGCCCCGGAGGAACAGAACGGAGGGAACACATGAACTATTTCTGGGCATTCGTTACAGGCGGGACCATTTGCGTGGTGGGCCAGCTCTTTCTCGACCTGACCGCTCTGACCCCCGCCCGCATCCTGACGGGCTATGTGGTGGCAGGTGTGGTGCTTTCGGCCCTTGGGTGGTACGCGCCACTGGCCGAGTTTGCAGGCTGCGGTGCCACCGTTCCCCTGCTGGGCTTCGGGCATCTGCTTGCCAAAGGCGTGCGCACCGCCCTTGCCGAAGAGGGAGCCATCGGCATCCTGACCGGCGGACTGACCGCCGCTGCTGCAGGCATCACCACCAGCCTTGTCTGCGGCGTAGTCTGTTCGCTGGTGGGCCGCAGCCACGACCAGAACTGAAGCAGAACTCTTCCTGGGACGATACGCTTTTTTCGTGTATCGTCCTTTTCTGCGCCGATTCGCGCCCTCTGTATGGTATACTTTTCCAGAAAAGGAGATGATAGTCATGTGCGAGACTCTTGCAACGATCTTATGGGAGGGCTGGACCGCCCTCGTACTCTGCGCGGCGGCGGTGTTCCTGCCCGGCAGCGAGGCCCTTACATATCCCGCTGTGCTCTGGCCCGGGCTGGTACTGGCGGCTGCTGTGCCTGCAGGCTGGGTGTTCTGGGCGCTGGCAGAGCAGCCCGCGCCCCTGCCCCCGGAACAGCTGCTGGAAAAACAAAAACCCCCGTATCGGGTTCCCGATACAGAGGTTTTGTTCGTCAGTCGATCACTTGATCTGTCGTAAATCAGGCGTTCTTGTTTGCACGCTTGGCCATACGGCTGATCTTGCGAGAAGCGGTGTTCTTCTTGATGACACCCTTAGCGCGAGCCTTGTCGATCGCGGAAACAGCAGCCAGGACGGTTGCGTCCTTGTCAGCGGCATTCGCATCGATGGCAGCGTCTGCCTTCTTGACGACTGTTTTCAGGTTGGTCTTAATGGCCTTGTTGTGAGCCTGCTCTGCAGCAGCCTGCACGACGCGGTCCTTCTGAGATTTGATGTTAGGCATTCGTTCCACCTCCTTGGCTACCTATAACAGCGCACCCTATGATACCATATTTCGCGTACCAGCGCAAGCGTTTTTTTGATTTTTGTTTAGAAAAGTTTTATTTTTTCCATACTTTCTGCGTGCAGAGGGGGCATTTGGCCCCAAAACAGGCAGGAGGAGCAGAAAAATGCGTTTTACCGATATGGCAGACGAGATGTTTGGCGCGGCACAGGGGGCGCTGCCTGCCGGGGTAAGGCTTGCCACAGCAAAGCGCGGCGGGGTCACAATAACGCGGGTGGAGATCGCGCGCGAAGGGCTGGCGAAGCCCCGCGGACGGTATGTCACGCTGGAAATGCCCAGCGTCAGCGTGCTGGACGAGCGGGACGCTGCGGTGATCGAGACCTGTGCGGCAGAACTGCGCGCCCTGCTGCCGCCGGAAGGGCCGGTGCTGGTGCTGGGCATCGGCAACCGGCGGGTGACGGCGGACGCTCTAGGCCCCCGCACAGCCCAGAAGATCCTGGTCACCATGGGGCCGCAGCATACCCTGCCGGTGCGGGGCATCCGGCCGGTGGCGGCACTGGCCCCCGGCGTGTCCGGGGACACCGGGCTGACCCTGCGGCAGCTGGCGGCGGCCATCGGCCTCGTGCGGCAGCACGCCGCCGCATGGCATGTGCAGCCGGACAAAATTGCGGTGTGCGGCTTTTCGGCGGGCGGGCATCTGGCCCTTTCCGGGGCCGTGCTGGCGGTGCCGGGCCTGCCGGACCCACCCCGCCCGGATGCGGTGATTTTGGGTTACC
>OHYB01000829.1_pt1 | contig 13688 bp, 9 predicted proteins | sample 1580181 | NCBI WGS metagenome assembly OHYB01 (sample SAMEA3882510, study PRJEB24775) | human gut metagenome | biome: human-associated habitat; feature: intestine environment; material: feces | place: Netherlands | collected 2009/2010
AGCGCGCCTTCTTCTGTTTGAAAGGGAAACTATGTCCCACCATTTCGAATCAGAACGGGGCACGGTTTCCCCCAGGACCTCCTTGCGGAAACTGCATCCCACTCTGAGCGCCCATTCCGGGACACAGCTTCCCAACGGCCCCTGTTTCGGAAACCACATCCCATTCCGAGCCTTCAAAGCGGGACGCGGCTTCCCCGAGAGAGTATCGACTACTTGCCGTCGTCGTCCTCGGCTTCTTCTCTCGCATAGAGTTCCAGCATGCGGCGGCGGTATTCGCGCACGGCGAGCTTGGCGCGCTCCAGGCGGCGACGTTCGCGCGGAGTCAGCTCGGACGGGTCGACCTCGTCTCCATAGGTCTTATCGGCAAGCAGGTGCGCCGCGTCCACAATACGGGCATCGATATGGCCGCTCGCCGCCTCGGCGGAAAGACGCTCGGCAATCGTATCGAGCGTAGGCAGGCCCTCGAATACGCGACCGTGACCATGCGAGGTCAGCAGCTCGTGCTCGCGTGCGAGCAAGCTCGCTAGGTCGTGATGGGCGCGCAGGATGTCGAGCGCATCGGATGGATGCTCGGCAACCTCTGCCACGGCGGCGACTGGCGCGGCGTCGACCACGCGGTAGAAGAGCTGCGCGAGCAGCGGCATCGAGAACACCGTGATGGCACCGGCGGCAACCATGACCGACGCAATATCTTGCGACAGCGCGCCCGCGTTGACGGCAACGCTCGTCACGGCAACGATGATCGGAAGCGCCGTAGTGCAGTACAGGGCCACGGTAATGCGACCATACGCCGATACATCGCGCGTCGCAGGACAAATGCCCATAGAGATGAGGATGGGCACGGCACGAATAATCAGCAACGCCACGATAAAGCCCGCGAGCAAGCCCGGACGCGACGCCACGGCCGTCAGGTCAATCTTTGCGCCCGATACGGTAAAGAACACCGGAATCAAAAAGCCGTAGGCCAGGCCGTCGAGCTTGGTCTCGAGCGTATGGTTGCCCTCGGGGATGATATAGCGCAGGACAAAGCCGGCGGCAAAAGAACCCAACACGATGTCGAGGTCAAAGATGGCCGAGAACGCCACGAGCGTGACCAGGATGAGCACCGTCAGGCGCACGAAGGTCTGCGACGTGGTGTCGGCGCGTTCCTCGACAAACGCAAAGAAGCGGCTGCCGACGCGCTTGGAGCGGCTCGGGACCACGGCCAGTAACACGCAAACCACCGCAAACAAGCCAAGGATTACGAGCGTTTGGATGCCAGTGCGAGCAGACAGCAGCACCGACATGGCGAGCACGGGACCGAGCTCGCCCCAAGTGCCATACGCGAGAATCGAGTCGCCCACGCGCGTGCCGGTGAGCGAGCGCTCGCGCATGATGGGCACGAGCGTGCCGAGCGCCGTAGAAGTGAGGGCAAGCGTCACGGCGATACCGTCGAAATGACTGACCGAGAACCACGGGGTAAAGCGCACGGCAAGCCAGGCGATACCAAACGTGACGACCCACGTCGCCAAGCCGTAGCGCCCCTCGACGCCCGTGATGCTCTTGGGGTCGATCTCAAAGCCGGCGAGCAGGAACAAAAAGGCCAGACCGAGCTCGGACACCAGCGAGACCTCGGCATCTACATGGATGACGCCGAGCATATGGGGTCCCAGCACCGCACCGAACACGAGCAAAAAGACCGTCTCGGGAACGGGTTTTCCGGGAATCGCCGAGGCGATGAAGGGGCTTGCAAAGGCCACGAGCGCGATGATGGCGAGTGAAACGAATGCCATGTGATGCCTTTCTCTTGTTTGCGCTTCACTGTAGCACCCTCGCCGTCCTCAACGCGCCGCGAGCTGTCGTATCATAGTGAGGTTTACAAACATGTGGCTCAAGGCGACCGCAGGGCAGACCCCGCAAACCGACCGCTGCCGCATACCGTACCGTACGCCCAACCGATCAGGAAGGCAGGAACCAATGGTCTCTCGTATCTACGTGGAGAAGAAACCCGGGTTCGACGTCGAGGCTCAGCAGCTCAAGAGCGAGCTGACCGAGATTCTCGGCATCAAGGGCATCGAGGCCCTGAGGATCATCAACCGCTACGACGTCGAGGGCATCGACGAGGAGCTTTTCCGCTCCTGCGTGCCGACCGTCTTTAGCGAGCCCCAGGTCGATGTGACCTACGACGAACTCCCCGCAAGCGATGGCGCCGTCTTTGCCGTCGAATTCCTGCCTGGCCAGTTTGACCAGCGCGCCGACTCCGCCAGCGAGTGCGTGCAGCTCATCAGCCAGGGCGAGCGCCCCGCCGTGCGCTCCGCCAAGGTCTATATGATCTCGGGCACTCTGGACGAAGCCGCCATCGAGGCCATCAAGCACTACGTGGTGAACCCCGTCGAGGCGCGCATCGCCTCGCTCGACCTGCCCGAGACGTTGCACATTGAGACACCCGAGCCGCAGCCTGTCGAAGTGCTCGACGGTTTCCGCGAGCTCGACGAGGCCGGCCTTGCCGCCTTTATCACCGAGCGCGGCCTTGCCATGGACGAGGCGGACATCGCCTTCTGCCAGCAGTACTTCCGCGATGAGGATCGCGACCCCACCATCACCGAGATCCGCGTGATCGACACCTATTGGTCCGACCACTGCCGCCACACCACCTTCGGCACCGTCCTGGACGACGTGACGATCGATGACGCCGTGGTGCAGCAGGCCTTCGACCGCTACATGGAGATGCGCCACGAACTCGGCCGCGACGCCAAGCCCGTCTGCCTCATGGACATGGGCACCATCGGCGCTAAGTACCTTAAGAAGACCGGCGTCATGACCGATGTCGACGAGTCCGAGGAGATCAACGCCTGCACCGTCAAGGTGAAGGTCGATGTCGACGGCGAGGACCAGGACTGGCTGTTCCTATTTAAGAACGAGACCCACAACCACCCGACCGAGATCGAGCCGTTCGGTGGTGCAGCAACCTGCCTTGGCGGTGCAATCCGTGACCCGCTTTCCGGCAGAACCTATGTATATCAGGCAATGCGTGTGACCGGAGCCGCAGATCCGACCCGTCCGCAGAGCGAGACACTCGAAGGAAAACTTCCGCAGAAAAAACTCGTAAGAGAAGCAGCACACGGCTACAGCTCCTATGGAAACCAGATCGGTCTTGCAACCGGCTATGTCAAAGAAGTTTACCATCCGGACTACGTGGCAAAACGTATGGAGATCGGAGCCGTCCTTGGAGCAGCACCGCGCCGTGCCGTTGTCCGTGAAAATTCCGATCCGGGCGATATCATCATCCTGCTCGGCGGCCGTACTGGAAGAGACGGCTGCGGCGGTGCAACCGGTTCCTCCAAAGTACATACGACAGAATCCATCGAGACCTGCGGTGCAGAGGTACAGAAAGGAAACGCACCGACTGAGCGTAAACTGCAGAGACTGTTCCGCCGCGAGGAAGTCAGCCTTCTGATTAAAAAATGCAACGACTTCGGTGCAGGCGGAGTTTCCGTTGCCATCGGCGAGCTGGCACCGGGCCTTAAGATCAATCTGGACAAAGTACCGAAAAAATATGCCGGCCTCGACGGAACCGAGATCGCCATCTCCGAGTCCCAGGAGCGTATGGCCGTTGTCATCGACCCGAAAGACCGTGAGCAGTTCCTGAAATATGCCGCAGAAGAGAACCTGGAGGCAACCGAAGTTGCAGTCGTAACCGAGGACCCGCGTCTGGTACTCTCCTGGAGAGGAAAAGAGATCGTCAATATTTCCCGTGCATTCCTGGATACCAACGGAGCACATCAGGAGAATGATGTCTTCGTAGAGATTCCAAAAGCAGAGGACACCCCGTTAAAAAGAAGCGGTGACATTGCCGACGTGAAAGAAAAATGGCTGTCCACCCTGTCAGACCTCAACGCATGCTCCCAGAAAGGTCTTGTCGAGATGTTTGACTCCTCCATCGGAGCAGCCAGCGTGCTGATGCCGTACGGTGGAAAATATCAGCTGACTGAAACTCAGGCCATGGTTGCAAAAGTGCCGGTTCCGGATGGAAAAACCAACACCGTTACCATGATGAGCTACGGCTTTGATCCATACGTATCGAGCTGGAGCCCGTATCACGGAGCAGTCTATGCCGTAACCGAGTCCCTGTCCCGCATCGTGGCAGTCGGCGGCGATTACAGCAAAGTCCGCTTCACCTTCCAGGAATATTTCCGCAGAATGACTGAGGATCCGCACCGCTGGAGCCAGCCGTTCGCAGCACTTCTTGGTGCATACGACGCACAGATGGGCTACGGCCTGCCGTCTATCGGAGGAAAAGACAGTATGTCCGGTACCTTCAACCATATCGATGTACCGCCGACACTCGTATCCTTCGCGGTTGACGTTGCAAAATTAAAAGATGTAGTATCTCCGGAGCTGAAAAACACAGGAGACAAACTCGTGTGGATCCACCTTCCAGTCGACGCACATCTGCTTCCAGAGTACGAAGGCGTCATGGAAACCTACAGAAAACTGCATGAGGATATGCAGAACGGCCGTGTGAAAGCCGCTTATGTCGTAGACCGTCAGGGTATCGCAGCAGCCGTATCCAAGATGGCATTCGGTAATGCTCTCGGCGTAACCATCGAGCACAATGTAGACGAGAGAGATCTCTTTACTCCATATATTGCAGATCTGATCTGCGAAGTTCCGGCTGAAAAAGTCGGAGAGCTGGCAAGCACCTACACCGTCATCGGTGAAGTGACAGACAAACCGGTTCTTTCCTATAAAGACACCGAAATCACCATCCGCGAGGCCGTTTCCGCATGGAACAAACCGCTGGAAAAAGTATTCAAGACCGTATCCGGTGCAGAGCTTCCGGAGGTAGATGCCCTGAATGTGGCAGCAGCAGACGAAAACGGAATTGTTGCAGACAGCTGCTATCAGGCAAAGAGCATCCACGTATGCTCCCACAAGCTGGCACAGCCGACCGTATTCATTCCGGTCTTCCCGGGAACGAACTGTGAGTATGACAGCACCAGAGCTTTCGAGCGTGCCGGTGCAAAAGTTATCACTCAGGTATTCAGCAATCTTTCCGCAGAAGACATCCGCGGTTCTGTCGATGCCTTTGAAAAAGTCATCAACCAGGCGCAGATCATCATGTTCCCTGGCGGATTCTCCGCAGGTGATGAGCCGGATGGATCAGCAAAATTCTTTGCAACCGCATTCCAGAATGCGAAGATCAAAGAAGCTGTTACCAAACTGCTGAATGAGAGAGACGGACTTGCCCTTGGTATCTGCAACGGATTCCAGGCACTGATCAAACTGGGACTCGTTCCGTACGGTGAGATTCTCGGACAGACGGAGGATTCCCCGACTCTGACCTTCAACACTATCGGACGCCATATTTCCAAGATGGTTTACACGAAGGTTGTGACCAACAAATCCCCATGGCTGGCAGGCGCCGAGCTTGGCGGTGTTTACACCAACCCGGCATCCCACGGAGAGGGACGTTTCGTAGCATCGAAAGAGTGGATCGACAAGCTGATGGCAAACGGCCAGATTGCAACCCGCTACTGCGATGTCAACGGAAACCTGACCAACGACGAGTACTGGAATGTCAACGGTTCCTACTGCGGAATCGAGGGTATCACCAGCCCGGACGGCCGTGTCTTTGGTAAGATGGCACACGCAGAGCGCCGCGACAACGGCGTAGCAGTCAACATCTACGGAGAGCAGGATCTGAAGATCTTTGAGTCCGGTGTTGCTTACTTTAAATAAAATAAAACCAAAATAGAAGATTCCCGCAGAGAGGAAGAAAGCTCCTTTCTGCGGGAATTTTTTGTCAGAAACAGTAATTTCTGATTTCGAAAGAAAAAATTTGATTATGCGCCGCGGTGCAGTTATAACGCAATATTTTGCTTTATTAACAAAAGTAATAAGGTCAAATAGTAGAAATATTCTGAAAAAACGAAAGATTTCGATAGTCTCAACACATTACATATATGACGGGCCCGGAAGAGAAGGACAGCGAAATAACAGGAGGGAGAAAGAAGTGTATGAGACAAGAGAAGGAACGATTTTTTCAGATCATATTCGAGGAAAACAGTCATGTGCTGTTCCGTTATATCTGCGGTCAGTTGAACAATGACCGGGAGACGGCGAAGGATGTGCTGAACGATGTATGGGAGGTATTGGTGGTAAAATTTGAAACCGTTGCCGATCTCGAAGGAGAAGAGATGACGAAATGGCTGTTCTGTGTGGCAAAAAACAAGATCAAGAATCAGCGCAGAAAACATTATTATCAGAATGAAGTTTCCTATACACAGTATCAGAAAGAGAACAGAAATGAAGGGGAGGCGGCCGCGACAGCCGAGATTGAGGAACGAATGGTGATGCAGAACTGCATCCAGAACCTGAATCCGATGGATCAGCGCATTTTCTGGGGGAGAGCATATGGATTCAGCTACAAAGAGCTCAGCGGATTCTGCAAGAAAAGCGAGCAGGCGCTGCAGTGCCAGTACAGCCGCGCAATCAAGAAACTGCAGGGAATGATGAGTCAGGAAATCAGTCTGACGAGAGCGTAGAAAATGGAAATGGTATGCAGCGGAAACCTCAACTCTTACAATCCAAAAACAATAGAAATATCTAAAAAATTCTCTGCAGGAGAATATCCTGTGTCTAAAAATAAAGTGTTACCGTTTACATATCAAAAATCCGTTTTCCTCGTTGTCGTGGCGCGGAAATTGTGTTAAAATATTTTTAGAAAATTCACACGATGTGCGAGAAGGCAGAAAGGATGAAAACAACATGAAGGATGAGTACGTAGCCTATGTAGGCACTTATACCCATGGAAGCAGCATTGGTATTCATTTATATGATGTAAATGTAGAAGAAGGCACTCTGACAGAGCGAAAAGTCATACCGGTCAACAACTCTTCCCACATTGCCCGTTCCTTAAACGGCAAATACCTGTATTCGATTGCAGATGAAGGCGTTGCAGTGTTTGCAGTGGAGGATGACGGAGACCTGACCCCGATCAACAAAGTAGACATCGACGGCATGCGCGGCTGCTATCTGTCGGTGGACAAAACCGGAAGATACCTGTTCGTGGCAGGCTATCATGACGGAAAAGTAACCGTTGTACATACCCATAAGGACGGCCGCCTCGGAAGTCTGATGGACGGCGTGTTCCACAAGGGCCTTGGCAGTGTGGCAGAGCGTAACTTCCGCCCGCATGTCAGCTGTGTCGTTCCTACACCGGACAACAAATATGTCTGCGCAGTCGACAACGGCATTGACCAGATCAAAATGTACAAGCTGAACACACAGCGTGACCGCCTGAAACTGGTGGATATCCTGCGCTGTGAGCGTGAATCCGGTCCGAGAGAGATCGTTTTCAGTGAATCCGGAAAATACGCGTATGTCATTTACGAGCTGATGAACAAAGTCGATGTATTCAGCTACCGTGATACGGGAAACGGACCGGAATTTGAAAAACTGCAGTCGATCAGCACCACATCCGCGAACGTGGACCAGGCGCACGACGCTGCATCCGGCATGTGCCTTTCCCCGGATCACCACTACCTGTTTACTTCTACAGCCGGAGACAATACCGTAGCAATGTTCCATATCGACCCGGAGACCGGCTGCCTGGAGAAGAAGTTTGCACTTCCGATCAGCGGCGAATATCCAAAGGATATTGCAATGTTCCCGGACGGAAAACATATCGCAGTGGCAAACCATGAGTCCAACACGATCACAACATTTACCGTTGATTATGAGAAAAACGTGCTGGTTCAGAAAGGCCGCCCGATGAAAGTGGAGACGCCGAACTGTATTCTGATTACGAAAAAAGGCGTTCACTAAAAAATAACGCAAAAATGCCTGCAGGAAGAACTGTATCCCGCAGGCATTTTTTGTGTTGAAGCCAGAAAGAAGCAGTCCGGCCTTTATTTCTCGTCCAGAGCCCAGACTTTCTTTACATTGTCCAGTTTGGCGCTCATGCCGACGAGCAGTGCGTCCGCCAGGACAAGAGCGGTCATGCATTCCACGACAACAACGGCGCGTGCAACGATGATCGGGTCGTGGCGGCCTTTGATTTCGATGGCAATATTTTCGCCGTCTTTGTTGATGGTCTGCTGGGAAGCAGCAACGGACGGGGTCGGTTTGAAACCAGCCCGGACAACGATATCGCTTCCGTCGCTGATACCGCCTAAAATACCGCCGGCGTGGTTGGTCAGCTTGACAATGGAGCCGTCCGCATTTACATGGAAGGCATCGTTATTGGTAAGCCCGGTAGCTGTGCAGACCGAGAAACCGTCTCCGATTTCCACGCCTTTTACGGCGCCGATGGAGACGAGTGCTTTTGCAAGGTTGGCATCGAGCTTTTCAAACACCGGATCGCCGACACCGGCCGGCATATGGTGAACGACACATTCGACCACACCGCCGACGGAATTTTTTTCCGCCATGGCTTTTGTTAAAAGCTCGGAAGCCTTTTCGGCAGCCTCTGCATCCGGCATATTCAGGGCGTTATTCGCGATTTCAGCGGTATCAAAAGACTGGATTTCCACGTCACCGATGGAGCGGGTGTAGGCGGAAACGGTGATGCCAAGCTCAGAGAGCATTTTTAAGGCAATGGCACCTGCAGCCACGCGTGCGATCGTCTCGCGTCCTGAGGAGCGTCCGCCGCCGCGGTAGTCGCGGAAACCGTATTTTGCATCAAACGTATAGTCGGCGTGGCCCGGTCTGTAATAGGAAGCAATGTCGCTGTAATCTTTGGAATGCTGATCCTCATTCCATACCACCATGGAAATCGGGGTACCGGTCGTTTTTCCTTCGAAAGTGCCGGATAAAATCTGAACGGTATCGGATTCTTTCCGTTTTGTGGTAAAGCGGTTCTGTCCCGGCTTCCTGCGGTCGAGGTAAAACTGAATATCCTCCTCGGAAAGCGAAAGGCCGGCCGGCACTCCGTCCACAACAACGCCCACGCCTTTTCCATGAGACTCTCCCCAGGTGGTCAGTCTGAAGATGGTACCAAATGATGATCCTGCCATATATAAAGTCCTCCTGAATTTTTTCGTATATTTATAAAATAACTGGAAAAGATTTGATACCGTTCACTGGTACCCAGTAAACGGTATCATTCGCAGCCCTCATTTAAAGTTTTGCTTCGCAAAAGGAGGGCTGCTCACACCTGAATCACTTTCTTACGCAGTGAAACAGCAAGTGTTTCACTGCTGGGTGAACAGTAACGCGGGATTCTCATCTGCTTTTATCGCTTTTTAGTTTGTTTCCATTCTCGTTGTCGTAAGCTGATCCGGGGATAAATTCAGGATTTCCATAAACTCATCACCTGTGATCGTCTCTTTCTCATACAGATATTTTGCCAGCTCGTGGAGTTTCGGCATGTTATCTTTTAAGAGCTGCTCTGCTTTGTCGTACTGTTTTCTGACTGCTGCAACAACCTTCTCATCAATCTGTGCTGCTGTCGATTCGGAGCATGCCAGGGAAGTGTCGCCGCCGAGGTACTGGTTCGTTACCGTCTCAAATGCAACCATACCAAATTCCTCGTTCATACCGAAGCGGGTGATCATGGATCTTGCCACCTTCGTTGCCTGCTCGATATCGTTCGAAGCACCTGTCGTGATGGAATGGAACACCAGATCCTCTGCCACACGGCCGCCGGTCAGCGTTGCAATCTTGTTTTCCAGCTCTTCGCGGCTCATCAGGTTGTGCTCATCTTCATCCACCTGCATCGTATAGCCGAGGGCGCCGGACGTACGCGGGATAATGGTGATCTTCGTAACCGGAGCGGAATGGCTCTGCAGTGCTGCGACGAGTGCATGGCCGACCTCGTGGTAGGAAACGATCAGTTTCTCTTTGTCGGTCATGATCTTATTCTTCTTCTGGTATCCGGCGATGACAACCTCAACGCTCTCCTCCAGATCCGCCTGGGTGACAAATTTTCTTCCATCACGGACGGCACGGAGTGCTGCCTCGTTAATCATATTGGCAAGTTCTGCACCAGAAGCACCGGATGCCATACGTGCGATCGCATTGTAATCGACATTGTCGCCCACGCGGATGTTTTTCGCATGGACTTTCAGGATTTCCTCACGGCCTTTTAAGTCAGGCAGTTCAACCGGCACACGGCGGTCGAAACGGCCCGGACGAAGAAGTGCCGGGTCCAGGGAATCCGGACGGTTCGTCGCTGCCAGAATGACAACGCCTTTCTTTCCATCGAATCCATCCATCTCGGCAAGCAGCTGGTTCAGGGTCTGCTCACGCTCGTCGTTTCCGGAGAATCCGCCGCCGTCACGTTTTTTGCCGACGGTATCGATCTCATCGATAAAGACGATACACGGTGCTTTCTCATTTGCCTGCTGGAACAGGTCACGCACCTTCGCAGCTCCCATGCCGACGAACATCTCGACAAACTCAGAACCGGAAATGGAGAAGAACGGAACATTTGCCTCTCCGGCTACTGCCTTTGCAAGCAGCGTTTTACCGGTTCCTGGAGGGCCGACAAGCAGTGCTCCTTTCGGCATTTTTGCACCAATTTCTTCATATTTTTTGGGATTATGCAGGAAGTCAACAATCTCCTGTAAAATTTCTTTTGCCTCATCCTCTCCGGCAACATCTGCAAATTTAATGCCGGTTTCGGACTGTACATAAACCTTGGCGTTGCTCTTTCCAAAGCTCATCGCATTTCCCATGCCGCCCATCATCTTACTCGTCATGCGTTTCATCAGCCACTGTCCGAGCGCAACCATCACAACGATCGGTATTACCCATGTTAAAAGAAATTCCATGAGCGGCGACATCTGCTCTATGATCGGCGTTCCGAATTCGGTAATACCTGCCTCATATAAACGGTCTACCAGCTTGTAATCATTCATCACACCCGTCTTATAATAATTCGCCGGGCTTGATTTGTCGCTGAAAATAATCTCATTTGACTGGATCTGGACTTCGCTGATTTCGTTGTTATCTACCATCTGCAAAAATTTTCCGTAATCAACTTCTGTTACTTTTGGCTCGAGAAGTCTCGGAAAAAGCAGAAGATTTAACAGCAGAATAACGATCAGCGCAATCACATAATAAAAAATTATGGGTTTTTTTGGTTTTTGCACCTGCTTCATCTGTATCCCCTCCTGTTTCTTGATTTTCTTTCTTTTTTAGTAGCATAAACTTTTCTTTCGCTAAAATCAATCAAATTCTGACATTTCATGAAACTTTTATACTTTTTTATATTTTCGCTATAGAAAGGTAAGTTTCTTGCTTTTCCATCTGTTTTCGGCTATACTTGCGAAAGACTGGGAAAGTCTCTTTTTGAAATTTTGCCCCGAAATGACGGGGTTCATTCGATAAAAAAGCTATAGAAACGGAGGTTTTGTGTATGGGACACAGGTTTACATATGTGGTTTCGCCGGAGGAAGAACGGGAAAATCTGACTGTGGAATGGTTTCTCCGCCGGCATGGATATTCGCGCCATATTATTACGGGCTTAAAACGCACAGAGGACGGCATTTTCCGAAACGGCGTCCGCGCCTGGACGAGCCAGGCCGTGCACGCCGGGGATGTGATCGAAACGCACCTTGTCGAAACAGAACCCTCCGACGGAATTCTGCCGCGGCCGGTTCCGTTTTCGGTTGTGTATGAGGATGACGACATCCTCGTTGTGGATAAACCCGCTGATACGCCGATTCATCCGTCGATTGGAAATTATGAAAATACGCTGGCAAACGGCATTGCATGGTATTTTGAACAGAAAGGTGAACCCTTCGTCTACCGCTGTATCAACCGCCTCGACCGCGACACCACCGGCCTTATCGTGCTCGCCAAGCACGCCTTAAGCGCCGCCGTTCTCTCCCAGGCCATGCGCTCCCGCGAAATCCACCGCACGTATCAGGCCTTCGCCCTCGGCGAAACCGCTGCATCCGGCACCATCGACGCCCCGATCGCCCGCCTCAACGGCTCCCTCATCCAGCGCACCGTCGACTTTGCCTCCGGCGAGCGCTCCGTAACCCATTACCGCACCCTCGCGCACTGCTCCGTTTTCTCCCACCTCGAACTCAACCTCGAAACCGGCCGCACCCACCAGATCCGCGTCCACATGGCTTACATCGGCCATCCGCTGCTCGGCGATACCCTCTATAACAAAACTCCCGGCACTTTCCCCCGCCAGGCACTTCACTCTGCATCGCTCTCCTTCGTCCATCCGATCACCGGAGAACCCTTAACCTTCCACGCACCACTGCCGGAAGATATGCAAAACCTGCTGACATAAACCAACCCCCGTGAGTTGCCGCTCACGGGGGTTTTGTTGTCCCTGATGGAACTGTCATGTCTTTTTGCCGGTGACATTATATCATACACAAAATTTAGTTTCAATCATCATTTTCATACAGTTCTGATTCTTGGTACTTCATCGATATGCAAATATTTGCTGATGCATTTCACAATCACATCATGATCCGAAACCTGTCCCATGCCGGACACTGCTACGGTTGCCACAACGCCGACTTCTTCCACGCAGATCGGAAAACCTCCGCCCAGCATTGCGTATTCCTTCGGGTCCAGTATCATCTGTTTTACGCTCTCCGGCGCATTCGTCGCTGCCATGTAAAGCTGCAGCGAACTCCGCTCCGTCAGAAGCACCGAATTGCTCTTCCGTCTCATCAGCTCCACATTGTGCGGCGTAATGCCGTTATCGCAATACTGGAATACAACTTCCCCGTTGCTTCTGCGGATCATGATGCCAACCTGTGCTCCGCGCCGTCTTGCCTCCATCAGGATCATCGTTCCCAGTTCCCATGCGTCTGCATTTGTAAAATGCGTAAACTGCAGAATATCCTCCTGCATATCGAGCACTTTCATCAGTTCATCCATTGTCATTGTCATACTTTTGCCCCGTCCTTTCTGCCATTTTATATTTTTTTAGCTTTTCGCCCCTCGTTTTCTGACTTTCAGTTTATCATTTTCCCAAATTCAAGTCAAGCCAGCCACCCCCGGCATTGGCTAACACGATATCACCGAAAAGCAAAAATTCCACGCCGCAGAAGTTCCCTCCCACAGCATGGAATTTCTCATTTTTATTTTTCTATCATAATACACTTCCGCGGGCAGTTCTCCGCGCAGAGGCCGCAGCCTGTACATTTTGCCGGGTCGATCTCCGCGCGCTGGTCCACAACGTGAATTGCATCCGACGGGCAGTTCTTCTCGCACTTCTTACATCCGATACAGCCGATCTCACACGCTGCCATCACCGCCTTGCCCTTCTCGGTTGAGCGGCATTTCACCGTGATCTTCTGCTCATACGGAATCAGGTCGATCAGATTTCTCGGACAGGCCTTCACGCAGGCACCGCATGCCTTGCACGCATCGCCGTCCACAACGGCAATGCCGTTTTCAATATGGATCGCATCTTACATGCCTTCACACAGTTTCCAAAACCAAGACATCCGTTTCCGCAGCTCTTCGGACCGCCGCCCGGTACAAAACCGGCGTAGGAGCAGTCCCTTGCACCCGTGTATTCATACTTGTTCTTTGCCACGTCACACGTACCAGCGCACCGTACCACTGCTTTTCTGCGCTCCTGTGCTCCGGCTTCCTGTCCCATAATGGCACCGATCGCTGCCGCAACCGGAGAACCGCCGACCGGACAGACCGAAATCGGGGCTTCACCCTTTACCACTGCAGCCGCCGCTCCGTCACAGCCCGGGTAACCGCAGCCGCCGCAG
>OHYB01000831.1_pt1 | contig 13677 bp, 11 predicted proteins | sample 1580181 | NCBI WGS metagenome assembly OHYB01 (sample SAMEA3882510, study PRJEB24775) | human gut metagenome | biome: human-associated habitat; feature: intestine environment; material: feces | place: Netherlands | collected 2009/2010
GGCAGGAAGGCCAGCTCATTCCCGCGTTTTTCCATTCTTTTAAGCAGAACCTCAAGCAGGCAACCGCGCTGTGGGTGGGGTACCTGGCGGTTGGCATCCTTCTGGTACTGGATCTGGTGATCTGCTTGCAGACCAGTTCGGTGTTTGCGGGGGCAATGTTTTTTACCAGCGTAGTGCTGCTGGCCTGCTGGGCGCTGTTTATCACCATGCTCTTCCCGCTGGTTGCCCGGTGCGATAACACCATCGGCGCGCTGTTCAAGATGGGCATTGCCATGGCGCTGCGCAATGTAATGCCTGTTCTGGCCGCGCTGATGGTTACGGTAGCATTTTTTGCCGTGGGCGTTTTTGTATTCTGGCCGGTGCTGCTGGTGGCGCCGGGGCTGGCAAGCTACTGCAACGCCTTTTTGTTCAACCGCATTTTTGATAAATATGGCATGACGCTGGAATAACTGCACAATAAAATACGGTTTGGTTACGGCACTCCGTGCGTTACCCGTTATCCCGCAGGTGGGGGTGGATGGGCAGCCCGGAGTGCTTTCTGTATTCACGGGGGGAACGCCCGGTGCTGGCGCGGAACAGATCCTTGAAATAGTTGCTGCTGCCAAAGCCGCACAGCATGGCAATTTTGGTGATGGAGTTATCTGTCATCAACAGCATCTGGGTGGCCTGGCGCAGCCGGATGTAATTCACATGCTCTTTGAACGTCTGCCCGGTAATCAGCCTGAACTTGCGGGAAAAATAGGTGGGGCTCAGGTTGCAGTATCCGGCCACTTCTTCCAGCGTTAAGGGCTGCTGGTAATTCAGCGCAATGTATTTCAGCGCGCGCTCAATGTCGGCGCTGTAGCCCTCTTTGGGAGACATGGTTTCATGGCTGAAAATGCCATTCCGCAGCAAAAGCAGCACCAGATGCAGCGATTCCAGCTCCAGCACCTGCTCCGAATATTTGCGCGGCAGGTCGTTTTCCAGCAGCATCTGGTCCAAAAGAGCTTCTACCATCGTGCGGGTCTCGGCGTTCAGGATCACCTTACAGGAACGCTCCAGCGCCTGCTGTACTTCGGTCGGGTCGCCACGCATCATGCCGGCAAGTACATCTGATTTACAGAACACGATAATGCGCTCGCAGCTGGTTTTGCCCTCGTAGCGGGTGCTGTGGGGGTCGCCCGCAGCCACAATAAACAGGTCGCCCGCTTCCAGGTGCCACTGGCCCTGGTTGACAGTGTAGGTACAGGTGCCGCTTTTCAGGTAAAAAATTTCGCAATAAGTGTGGGTGTGCTCGTAAGACATGCGGAACACCGGGCCGTGCAGAGCACGCTCTACATAAACATCAACAGTTTGCTGCTCCAATTCTTCCGCCGTGCGGGAGTTGGAGTCGTTCTCCATCGGTTCGCGTTCGGGACTCATTGGCAAAGACGTCCTTTCATAAAGTTGTAACTTTTAGCATTGTGCATAAATTGGCGAAAATGTGTTTATGTATTATGGATATATATAATACACTGTTTTTGGGGAAAGTCAAGAAAACTGTGTTTTGTAGCAAAAACTGCATATTTTTTTAGTATTTTCGGTGCTTTCCAGCAGGTATAATGACAGTGTTGAAAGAAAGACGGGGTGCACACCGCCTGAATAAAAAATGTTAACGGCAAAGCTGGTTCATCGCTTGCCCAGCCGCCGTTCCACTGCTTGACATGAAGGAGAACACCATATGAAAAAGAAAATTATTGCAGCCACAATGGCCGCCGCTATGTGCGTAAGCCTGGCAGCCTGCGGCGGCAGCACCGCCTCTTCCTCCGCCGCTGAAAGCACCGCTTCCTCCACTGCCGAAAGCACTGCATCCTCTACTGCAGACGCTGCTTCCGCCGGCGATGAAGAAGTTGACCTGCGCATGGCATGGTGGGGTTCTCAGGACCGCCATGACCGCACCATCAAGGCCATCGAGCTGTATGAATCCCTGCACCCGAACGTAAAGATCGAGTACGAGTATTACTCCTTTGATGACTATTTCACCAAGCTCAAGACCCTGGTTGCTTCTGACCAGGTGTGGGACATTTTCCAGCTGGGCGGCAACTTCCCCATGTACATGGACAAGATCTATCCGCTGGATGACTACATCGCTTCCGGTGTTGTGGATGTTTCCGGTATCGGCGATGCCAACCTGAAGACCACCCAGGATACTGAGGGCCATCAGCTGGGTATCTCCAACGGCCTGAACTCTTACGGCATTGCTTACGATCCCGACATGTTCGCTGAAGCCGGCGTTGCCGAGCCCACCGATACCTGGACCTGGGATGACTACGCAAACGCTGCCAACGCCATCCATGAAAAGCTTGGCATTTACGGCTGCTCCTCCATGCTGACCTCTGAATTCATCGCTGGCTGCTCCGTTTACGTTGCACAGTATGGCGATGTTGGCCAGTACAGCTTCTTTAACCTGGATCTGACCGGCATGGGCTTCGATGACCCCCAGATGCTGACCCCCTACATCCAGATGCGTGCTGACTCCATCAAGAACGAGGTTTACCCCGATGCCGGTGCTTCCGCTGAGATCACCAACATCGAAAACGACTTCTTGGTAACCGGCGAAGCTGCAATGGCTTGGGTTGCTGCCAACCAGTTCCCGACCATGTACAACGTCTGCCAGGATCAGGGCCGCACCCTCAAGCTGGCAACTCTGCCCCGCATCACCAGCGATGGTCCTTCCGGCGCTGTCATCCAGTCCTCTCAGATGCTCTGCGTCTCTCAGGACAGCCAGCAGAAAGAAGAAGCTGCTAAGTTCATCAGCTGGTTCGAAAATGACCCCGACTGCAACAACATCCTGCAGGGCGAGCGCGGCATTCCTGTAAACGCTACCGTTCGTGAAACCCTGTCTGCCAACGCTACCGAAGGCCAGCAGATCATGTACGACTTCATGGACAAGGTTTCTAAGTTCAAGATGCCGGACAAGGTCAACGTGCTGAGCCCCGACGGCCAGGACGAGGTTGTTGATAACTACCGCAACTACATCCAGCAGGTTGTTGACGGCCAGATCACCGCAGAAGAAGCTGCCCAGAAGACCTATGACGATGCAGCTGCACTGTTCACTAAGTAAGCTTTAACACAAATTCATAATGCTCCGGGCGGGCACGGTCAGGAAGAAAGGGCTGTGCCCGCCCTTTTTGAAAGGGAGGTATTTTTTCGTGAAAGGTCAAACTTCCACCTCGGCACTGAAAAGGTTCATGAACAAAGATAATACCGTCGGCCATGTGTTTGCGTTCCCGTTTATCTTTGGTTTTGTCTGCTTTTCCCTGATTCCGGTGTGCATTTCCTTTTATTATGCATTCACTAACTACTCGCTCGGCTCCAAAACCGCAGCATTTATCGGGTTCAAGAACTTCCTGCGCCTGTTCCAGGACGAGGTTTTCCTGAAATCTCTGGCCATCACCTTAAAATACGTTTTGATCTCTGTGCCGCTCAAGCTGACGTTCGCTTTGCTGGTGGCGTACCTGCTCACCCGGCCCAGCCGCATGGTTACGTTCTACCGTTCACTGTACTACCTGCCATCCCTGGTTGGCGGCAGTGTGGCCGTTGCCCTGGTGTGGAAACAGCTGTTTGCCCGCAAAGGTCTGTTCAACAGCGTGCTGGCCAACATGGACATGAGCACCATCAACTGGTTCGGCAACCAGAAACTGGCGCTTTACCCACTGATTTTGATGTCCGTCTGGCAGTTTGGCTCTTCGATGATTATTTTTGCCGCTGGCTTAAAAGAAATCCCTGTCAGCTATTATGAAGCTGCCAGGATCGACGGCGCACGTGGATACCAGAGCTTCTTCCGCATCACGCTGCCCTGCCTGTCTCCCATCATTCTGTATAACCTGATTATGCAGACCATCTCTGCTTTCATGGCATTCACCCAGGCTATGATCATTACCAACGGCGGCCCCAACAACAGCACCATGCTGTACGCCCTGTACGTTTACAACCAGGCCTTCAAGTACAATGATATGGGTTACGCCTGCGCCATGTCCTGGTTTATGCTGGTGGTTATGGGCCTTATCACGTTCATCATCTTCAAAACATCCAAGTTCTGGGTGTTCAGCGAAGCAAACTAAGCAGGGAAGGAGAGTACGGTTATGCATAACAGAAAAGCAGTCACCAAAGTACTGTATCACGCATTTGTCATCCTGTTCGGCTTTATGATGGTTTATCCCGTATTGTGGATGATCAGCGGCTCGTTCAAGGGCAACGCCGAGATCCTGCGCGGCACCCTGTCCCTGATCCCGAAAGAGCTGAAGCTGACAAACTATGCCACCGGCTGGAAAGGCTTTGGCGGCACCACCTTTGCAACCTTCTTTACAAACTCCATCTTTATCACGGTTATCGCAACGTTCGGCACCGTCATCAGTTCCTCTCTGGTGGCCTATGCTCTGTCCCGTGTGCGGTTCCGCGGCCGCAAGTTCTGGTTCACCTGCATGCTGGTCACCATGATGCTGCCCACCCAGGTCATCATGATTCCCCAGTATCTGATTTATTATCGCCTGGGTCTGGTTCCCGGCTATGTACCCCTGATCCTGCCTTACTTCTGCGGCCAGGCGTTCTTTATCTACCAGATGATGCAGTTTATGCAGGGCATCCCCAAGGATCTGGACGAAGCCGCTACCATTGACGGCTGCAGCAAATACCAGATTTACAGCCGCATCATTCTGCCGCTGATGAAACCCTCCATCGTAACCACTGTTATCATTCAGTTCTACTGGAAGTGGGACGACTACATGGGCCCCCTGCTTTACTTGAGCCGCCCGCAGTCCTATACTGTATCTATCGCCATCAAACTGTTTGCAGACTCTGCTTCCACCACGGACTACGGCGCAATGTTTGCTATGTCCACCCTTTCGCTGATCCCCGTGTTCCTGATCTTCCTGTTCTTCAACCGCTATCTGGTTCAGGGCATTGGCACCAGCGGCCTGAAAGGCTGATATTTGTATGAAAACCATCCAGAACCCCATCCTGCGCGGCTTTTGCCCGGACCCCTGCATGATCCGCACCGGGGATGATTATTACATTGCCACATCCACCTTTGAATGGTGGCCCTGTGTCAACCTGTACCATTCCAAAGACCTGGCCCACTGGGAGCAGCTGCCAAGCCCGCTGCGCGAACCCGGCCAGATGGACCTGCGGGGGGACCCCAACTCCGGCGGTATCTGGGCCCCGGACCTGAGCTGGGATGGGCAGTATTACTACCTGCTTGTCACCAACGTGACCACCAAAAAGGGCCGTTGGTACAACACCCATAACTATATGAGCCGTGCCGCTTCCATCACAGGGCCGTGGAGCCAGCCGGTGTACTTGAACAGCATCGGATTCGACCCTTCGCTGCTGCATGATACCGACGGTAAGTGCTACCTGGTCAATATGGTCAACGGCTTCAAAGGCGTGCTGGTGCAGCAGATGGACCCCGAAACCGGCGCCCTGCTGGGCGAACGCCGCAAGGTATACAGCGGCTCCGGCATCGGCTGCACCGAAGGTCCCCGCATCTATCACATTGGCAGCTGGTACTATCTGGTTGTGGCCGAAGGTGGTACTGGGTACTCCCATTGTGTCACGATTGCGCGGTCGGACAACGTGTTCGGCCCCTATGAGACAATGCCGGACAACCCGCTGCTGACTTCGGATCAGAACGATCTGACCGCCATCCAGAAATGCGGCCACGGTTCCTTTGTGGAAACGCAGAACGGTGAATGGTACATGGCACACCTGTGCTCCCGCCCGAACTCTGCCCGCGGCAGCCTGCTGGGGCGCGAAACAGCGCTGCAAAAAATCACCTGGCAGGATGGCTGGCCGCGGCTGGCCTGCGGCGGAAAAATTGCCCAAAACGCCGTGCCCGCCCCAAAAGATTTGCCAGAAGTGGAGCTGCCCGCAATGGCGGAACAGGATGACTTTGACGTTCCGGCCCTTGCCCCCGGCTATGCCACGCCGCGCACCCCGCTGGGCGATTGTGTGAACCTGACCGTCCGCCCCGGCTGGCTGCGGCTGACCGGGCAGGAATCCATGAACTCGCTGCACCATGTCACCCTGGTGGCCCGCCGCCAGCAGGAGCACCACACCCAGCACGATGCAGACAAGCCCGGGGGATACTTTACGCATTCTTTTCACGTTTCTTGCTGCGCTCCATCAGGTAGGCACCCACGGCCACCAGCACCAGACCGCTTGCCGTCAGAACAGGTATGGGCCAGTTCAGCTGACCGGTCTGGATCAGTTTGGGGCCTTCGGCCGGGCGGGCATCCGCCACCACGCTGGCCGGGGCGGTGGGCTCCGGTGCACTAGGGGTGGTGGTTTCAGTCACGGTCGGGCGGGCATCCGCCGGGGCCGGGTTCTCCGGCGTGGAAGGGGTGGGCGGGGTGACGGGATCAGGGTCATACGGGTCCGGGTAGTACGGGGTCTCGATGGCCTTGTAGCTGTTGTTGAAGGTGATGCTGCTCACCTTTTCGTCCATCAGGTCGGCCTGTGTGTGCACGGCCATCCGGGCCACCAGCTTGTCGTTGTCCCACACCACGGAAACGCGCAGATAGTACACGGTTTCATCGTAGGTGCCGCGGGTGTTGACACCGGCGCGCTGGCGCACGGTGTAAACGTAATAGCCGGGCTTGGTATAATCGATGGGGCCAAAGCTGCCGGTCTCGCCGTCGGTGATCTCCAGAGTGGTCACCTGGGGCAGGGGCGCATTGTCCACAGCCTCAAGTTCCACAGTCAGTGTTTCCTTTGGGAGAGGTGTTTCCCCCGTGGACTGAATGGAAACCGGAAGCTCCTGCAGCTGTGTATGCTGGTCAGCCGCGGTGGCCGCAAATGCCGCCGGCTGACACAGGCAGAACCCCAACGCAAGCGTCAGGAGTGCTGCCGCGATTTTACGGAACCTCATTTCATCCTCTCCTTTATGAATCCGACGCGGACGGGATCATCCACGCCAGAAGAATGGTGCGTGCATCGGTAAACTCCGTTGAACAGGTGGACAGCGCCAGCACCTGAGCGTCATCGCCCGCCGCTTTCATGGCGGCCAGCGTTTCAGTGTTCAGGTTCAGGGCGTTCTCCTGCGCAAAGGTGTACAACCCCTGCAGGTCGCTGTCCCAGCGCTGGGGCTGGAAGATCGCGCTCTCAGACGAAGGGACCAGCAGACATGCAAAGGTTTGAAGATCATAGGTGCGGTCGGGCAGGATCAGCTCACCGGTGGTGTTCTCTGCAAAGAACTCTGCGTCCTTGTAGAGATCCAGATCACCGAACATCTTGCTCTCTTCCATGTGGTGACCATACAGCAGAGAGTAGGGGTCGGTGAAGTTCTTGTCGCAGTTCACATCCAGAAAGATGCTGCCTGCCAGCGAGAAATCACCGTAGACATCGGTGTTCACATAGGTAAAGTTGTCCTCGCCCTGTACCACAGGGTAGTCGATGGCGGTGTTGTCCAGTGTGACCCACGCGCAGACATCCGGGTTGATGCCCAGCAGCTCCTCAAAGCTTGCGCCGTTATCCGCGCCCGCCTTGGGCTTGAACTGCAAAAGCTCTGCCTGAACATTGTCTGCGGCGGCGTACACCTGCGAGTTGTCCCACAGGGCATAGGCTGAATACGCCCCGGCGACCACCAGGAACAGCACGACCACCGCGCTCACCAGAAAGTCGGCTGCCCTCAACGCTTTTCTCTGCCAGTTGATACAGCCCACCTCCGGTTAAGCAAATTCAAATAAGTGGTTATTCGTTAGGTTTGTGCTGGGATAACCCCCCAGTCACGCTTCGCGTGCCAGCCCCCGCTAATAGGGGGGCCCTTGGCATGGCGCAAAGCTTCACGGTTTTGCCAAGGCCGCCCCTACTAGGGGCGGTGGCATCCCGCAAGGGATGACGGTGGGGTTTAATCTACCGCGAGCAATTACTCCTCGTCGCGGCGGCGCTTGTTCAGCATCAGGGCCACACCACCAATGGCAACAATGGCCAGCATTGCAATGTAAGGTGCATTGTCCAGCACAACACCCATGTCGGGCTCAGCATTGTTGGTATTATGGAAAGCAGTGGTCACATTAGCAGGGTTCTCTTTGTTAATCTGACCAGACACAGTATTATTGTTGCTAGAGGAAACAGCATTCTGATCTGCGTCCTTAACGGTAACGACATACTTAACATTCTGACCAGAGGTATTAGTAGTATTCAGAACAACATCACTACCACTTACTTCAGAACCATTTTCGAAAACTTCGTACTTGATGCCAGCAGGCAGGTTAGAAAGTTCCAGAGAACCGTTATGACGCAGAGAGACAGTATAGGGCTTATCCAGCTCCAGATAGGTATTTGCAGCCAACGGAGTAGTCGCAGTACCCTCGGGTTTAATAGAAACATTGGTGCCAAGAGTACCAACCTGCGGTCCCATGTACAGATTATTGGCATCAACGCCAGTGTCTTTGGTAAATTTAATCGTAAAGGTAAAATCCTTGTTCAGATCAGCAAGTGCACCATGGACAGTCTTGCTCAGGATCAGGCTCTTAGAATCATAGCTATTCTTGAAAGCATCCTTTGCCTCAATCTTATTACCACCACGATACAGTGCAACGTAGTAGCCATAGCTATTGGCAATGGGCTGCTTCTGGTCATTCAGCTGATTTACAACTGTGATTTTCATGGTCAGGGCACTATCATTTGCAGAGACACCAGGATACTTGACAGTATCTTCACTCAGAGTATAGGTATACTCACCAACCGTATTCTTCTTGGTATCACCCAGAAGTTTTTCAATGTCAACAGTAAAATTCGCAGTATAGTTCTTACCCGCAACAAATGCTTTAATTTCCTTATCCTGTCCTGCTTCAAATTTAGCAGCAGTTGTTGCACCAGCAACAGCAGTATTGCTAGAATCGGCAACACTAAAAGTAAATTCCATCTCGTTAGGAGCAGTACCGTCCTTAACTTCCAGGCTCTTGGTCAACGTAAGGGTTGCATCACCCGTCTGGAACATTTTTGCATTACCACCATTATCTTTAACACTGATGGTCTTATTACTCGGCTCCGTCGCAAACGCTGCGGTTGCGCCGACGGTGAGCATCATGGCGGCAGCCAGAACGCCCGCGAAGAATTTCTTCAGTTTCATTGTAATTCCTCCCTAGTAAGAAATAGTTCGTACTCCTGTGCCGCGGCCCAAACTCCGCGGTTCACAGGCAGGATGCCGGCAGCTTCTTCCGGCTTCCGTGGTATTACAGACTGCGTCGCCGCAGTAGTGTAATTACTTTTGCTTGCACATCCTCCAGCGGAACCGGGCCAAAGTCCCGGCTGTCCTCGGATTGTGTGCGGTAATCGCCCAGCACAAAAACGCAGCCTTCCGGCACCGTGTAGGGGTACTCCAGCGCGTCTTTTGCGTAGGTGGGGTAGAGGATCTCGCCGCTCTGCACCGCGCCGTTCACCACAAGGGTGCCGCTGTCGTCCAGAGCCACAAGGTCGCCCTCGCGCCCAAGGATGCGGCCCACCCGGAGCTTGCCGCCCTGGGTGTAGACCACAACGTCGTTTTTTGCGTAGGTCTTCTGCAGGCGGTAGCAGATGAGCAGGTCGCCATCCTTTACCGCGGGGAACATGCTGCTGCCCTTGGCCTGCGTGAGCAGGAACACCTGCGTGAACAGCACCCAGGCGCACAGCAGGATCACCACAACGCGGCCCAGCAGGCTGATAAAATCCTGCCGGTTCTCAGCGTCCAGCCTGCGGCGGCGCACCGCCCGTGCCCCCTGCTTCAGGGCTTCATTGTCCAGCGGGTGCATCGGAATGCGCCTCCTTTTGGGGGTCAGAGCTGTTAGATTCCGGATTAAACCTCTCAGTCTCGCTTCGCTCGCCAGCTCCCCTAGTAGGGGAGCCCTTGGCAAAACTGTCAACTTTGGCGGTATCCAAGGGCAGGCTTCCGGTCTGCTGCTCCAAGAGCACATTGTACCTTGTGCGCTCGGCGCGGATGGCGGCTTCGTACAGGGCGTAAAGCTCTTCCAGCTTCTTCCACATTGCCGCTTCATCCACGCCGCCCAGCAGGTTCTTGCGGAATTTCACCGTCCGGAACCACCGGATGATCGCTTCCTGCTCCGGGCTGATACAGCTTTTCTCTGCACCGGCCAGCCGCTGGGGCGCTTTCTTCTTCGCCATGCGGTCAGCCCCCTTTAGTCATCTTCCTTACGGCGCTTGCGCAGCATCAGCAGGGCCACGCCGCCAGCCACCACAGCAAGGATGACAATGTAAGGCAGGGTGTCGAGGAGGACACCGGTGTCGGGCTTGAGGGTTGCACGGTTGGTGACCGTAATAGCATTATTGGACACCGTCTTATCAGTGGCATCGGTCAATGCAACAGTGTCAGCATCCACTGCCGTGTCCTCGTCCATGCTCAGGAGCATCAGGTCGGCTTCATCTGCATCACTGGCTGTGTCGGTGTTGGCAACTGCAACATAGGTAAAGGCTACATCGTTACTACCGTTCTGCTCATCGCTATGTCCGGTGGCAGAGACGTTATAGTGTTCACCGGGAGTAACTTCCGTTACCGTGATGGTAGCACCAATGGGCACATTTTCCAGCGTTACAGTCTCGTTGTGTTTCAGGGTAAAGTTGGTCAGGTCAGAAACCGTCTGGTCTCCCTTCTTGGCTGTCACGCCGGTGCAAGCAGCATTGTTCTGCGTGATGCTCACATTAAAGGCAAATTCCTTGTTGGTATCACCCAGCAGACCGGTGACCTGCTTGGTAATGGTAACATTGGAGGTTGCTTTCTTGTAGTGTGCGTAGAAGTTCACCACACGGTCGCCGCCGTAATTGGTCAGCTCGTCCTCGCTAACTTTGTAGGGCCATTTGGTAATGGCAGCGGTCTCATCTGGGCCGGTGCCAGCATCGTTTTCAGGATACCAACCATCAAAGACCCACTTTGAGCCGTCCTTCTCATTGATCTCATGCGGAACCGTATCGTCGTTTACATATTGAATTACAGTGTTGGCCTCATTGTCCTTCCACAGGTACAACTTACTGTTGACAGTTGTATAACCACTTTCGCCGGGTTTCTTCACGTTGAACTTTGCGGTAAAGGTCTTATCACAAGTCACCGTTACGGTACAGTCAATGTGCTTTCTCGGGTTAGTAGGGTCGCTCTCCCAGTTGTCCTTAGAAATCTTGTGGGGAGTGATGGTAAAGGTAATGTCGCTTGCTTTCAGTTGTTTAACAATATCGTTTGCTTGCGCTTCAGAATAGCCATTATCCGTATACATTGTAACCAGCTTACCCTTGTACATTTCAAAGATCATGTTTTCAAGGGTAGCACTCTTTCCGTTATAGGTTACATCAGTCTGCCGGAAAAGATTACCCGGCTCAAGCACTCTGGGGCCGTTATACGCCGCACCATCCGGCCAGTACTTAATGTACTGCTTCGCTGTATCACTATCGGCACCGCCAATATTCCTGAAGAAAATGTTTCTGTTTCCTGTCCATGTAGCACCGTTCAGGTCACCAAGCTTTGCATGTTCGCCACCTACCGTCACAACGCCGGTCCACATGGTAGTGTCGTTAGAGTCCGGTTTTGCCTCAGGGTCATACATAATGTAAAGGCCAGCTTTATCATACCAGTCCTCAACGATAACGGTGAAGGATTCCGAACGTTCCTCAGGATCACTCCAAATATACTTTTTGTATTCATACTTGTGAGTAATCGTTACCTTTCCCTTGCTAACACCAGTAACAGTAGCCTTTTTGTTGTCATAGCTGACGGTTGCAACGCTATTGTCATTGGAGCTCCAGTTGTGGTTCTGTCCAGATTTCCCACTTATTTGAATTGATTTATTAACCTTTACAGTATAACTCGTTTCATCGGCATAAGATGCCCGTTCATCCAGCAGTTCAGCATCATACCCGCCCGTCAGCGCAAGCACAAAGGGGCTGAAGCTAGTGGTTTCAAAGGTCAGGGTGCCATCCTCATAGCTGACAACATCCAGTTTTTCCACGGTGTTGTCATCTTTCAGGTGGAGTACCTTCAGCGCATCGGCAGTGAGTGCTCCCATTTCTTCCATTGCCGCGACATCCGGCAGTTTGTTCAAACCAGAAACGGTAACGGTAGCCTTCTGGCCGTTGGCAGGCTGCACCGTTTCGCCCTTAGCGTTCTTGGGGGAGATCTTCAGGCCCAGAAGGGGCTGCATCCCCTGAAGCTCACTCTTGTAAGTATCACAGAACTCCGTCATGGAGTTATCGCCCATGTGGGTCACGCTGACGTGGTCTGCGGCAGAGGGCAGATTTTTCACCTCCACCGGCAGGGTTGTGATTTTCGGGTTACCTTCCTCGTCCTCGTAGGAAGCAGAGGCCTTGGCAGTCAGATCCACAGGCACGGGGTTCTTGTCCACCAGATCCTCGTGATCCACGTCCTCTTCCTCATCGGAGCCCACGGTACCGTCCTTCCATGCGGCGTAGACGTTCACGGTGGTGGTCTTGTCGTCCAGAATGTTGCTGGTGGGGTCGGTGAGGTTCAGGCGCACCCGGTTGCCAAACTCGTCCAGCGTGTACCAGTAGTCAAACTGCCGCAGTTCGCCCTTGGGATCCCGGTTGGAGGAGGGGTTCTCGATGTAGCTGCTGTAGTCCGCGATGGTCTCTACCCGGGGCACAGCCTGAATGAAGTACAGGTTCCACAGAACCTCACCGTTCCGGGCCAGATACTCGCTCTCCGTCATATTGTTGATCTGTGCCTGGGCGGTAATATCCTGCAGGTCGTTGGCGTTCAGCTCCTTCAGCCAGAAGCGGTAGACCACCATATCCTGCAGCTTTTTGATCTCGTCGCCGGAAACGACCACTTTGTCATCAGGCTTTTCCACCACATCGTCCTCGCCGGACCACTGGGTCTCGGTGCTGGAGCTGGGGTCGGTGCTGGTGCTGGTGTCGTACTCAATGACGGTGCCCCACTCTGTTTCCTTAACGTTGGGGCCGCCGTCGAGGTTGTCCTCGCCGCCTTCCACAGGCCGGGTGGCAACTTCGTCCTCGCCAAAACCGGCAGCTTCACCGCCGTCTACAGGCCGGGTGGCTTCCTCCTCGCCGAAACCGGCAAATTCGTCGTCAGGATAGGATGCCTCGCCGTCATCTACGGGCCGGGAGGCCTCTTGATTAACCTGAGGATCGATCAGACCCTCCGTTGCAAACACCGGCACAAGGCAGGTGCAGATGACCGCAAGCGCCAGACAAAGCGCAAAAACGCGCTTCACCAGCCTATCTTTTTTTCCGTGATGATTTTTCCGCACAGTGGAGCCCTCCCTGCATCATAGTATTTTTGGCAAAGCCGGAGGAAAAGATATTCAACCTTTGTCGTTTTTTCTTTCCCCTGGCAGGTTATTTTTACCAGACAAACCCATTATCGTAATTATAGCATGTATATCCAGTATTGTCGATAGTGAAATTTTATTTTCCCTTCCCCTTTTCAGACAAAATATTCTGCGATATACAGCAAGTTATGAACCGCCGTAATATATTGCGTGGAGTAGAACAGTCCGACTTATCCGCACCGCCCGCCGCATTGATATATCGCGCAGTTTTGTGTTGTATATTCGCAGTTTCACTCTCTATAATACATGAAACGCAGATTCCTTTCACTTTTTTTCGAGATTTTTTGAAAAAAGTTTTCGGAGCCCTCTCAGTCTCGCAAAGCTCGACAGCGGGGGTTAAACCTCTCAGTCACGGGCTTCGCCGTGACAG
>OHYB01000858.1_pt1 | contig 13282 bp, 7 predicted proteins | sample 1580181 | NCBI WGS metagenome assembly OHYB01 (sample SAMEA3882510, study PRJEB24775) | human gut metagenome | biome: human-associated habitat; feature: intestine environment; material: feces | place: Netherlands | collected 2009/2010
GGTGCGCAAGGGGGTGGACGATCTTTCCACGGCAGCCAAGGGGCTGCCGCGGGAACTTATTTCCGGAGGGGTGGGAACCGTGGCGGATGCCCGGGCATTCTCCGGGGCATCCGCCCCTGGCAAGATGACCATACAGGTGGAGGGACTGGACCATCTGGACGGGACGATCGCCCATGCGGAAGGAGTGGCGGCCAACGGAACGTCCGCCCAGGGACGGACGGACAAGGCCCTGGAAGAAATGCAGTCCGGAATTGCCCGGGTGTCCAAAGCCGTGGAAGAGGTGGCCCGCGGGGCTGCTGCCCCGGATCATTCCCCCCTTCCTGTCCCCTCCGCCCGGGAAGGCGGGAATGAATGGATGATGGCGCGGCTGGACCAGATTGCCGCGCTGCTGGCCAGGATGGACGCCACGCTGGCCAAGAGCCTGGCCGCATCTACCAAGCCGGAGGGGACGCTGGACCAGGTACGCAAGGGCATGGATGAATTGTCCCGGGCGGTCAAGTCTGTTCCGGCGCTTCCATCCGGAGGCGTGGGGGGGCAGACGGGAGCCGTGCCCGCTTATCCGGAGACACAGGCGGCAACGCCTAATGACTGGACTGTGAGGATTGACGGACTGGACGCGCTGGGCGCAACGGTCCAGGGCGCGGACAAAACGGTGGGCCATGCTGCGGATGCCGTCAAGCAGCAGTCCGGATGGCTACAGCGCAGCATTGACGCCTTATCCAAATTTCCCGGACAGGTTCAAACCTGGGCGGGTGATAAAATGCAGGAATGGCGCAAGTTCAAAGGCGGCCTGCAAAACGCCACCAATGTCCTCAACCTGGGCAAGGAAGCCTCGGGGCTGGGCCGGGCTGCCGGAAATGCCCTGAATGATGCGTTTGGCCTGGGCGCTAAAAAAGTGTCCGCGCAACTTGCGGACGTGCTGGCGAAGGGGAAAGCGAAGGTGGAAGCCTGGCAGGCGGGCATGAGTGCGGAACTGGGGAGATTGAACCAGGAACAGGCGCTGAAGAAGGAACATTCCCTGGTCAAACAGATCAATGACGCTTACGACGCCCGCAAAAGGACGATCGAAGCCCTGGACGAAAAGGCGAGCCGGAACCTGGAAATGCAGGCCCAGCTGCTGGCCATCGAAAATGAGAAGAACCGCAGCATCATCAGGCAAAAACAGATTCGCGGGGAAATGACGGAGAGCCAGGCCCGGGACGCCCTGGCGGCCATCGACGCCAAAGACGCCGGAGAACGCCGGGCTATCGAACGGCAGCAGGCGGAAAATGCCGTGAAAAAAGCCGAAGCACTGGCCGAAGCCAAGGCGGAACAGATCAGGCGCATGCAGGAGCTTACCCAATCCAGCCCGGCAGCGGCGGGAGTGAAGAATTTAGACACGAAGCAATTTTACGGCCAGGCGGACGCTTTCAAGAATGCGGAAGCGGCCCTGAAACAATGGCAGGAACTGGCAGCCAAAAAGAAGAAGCTGGAAAAGGAAATTGCAGACGCGCCGAAAGAAATGGCTAAAGCGGCCATGCTGGGCGGCGTGGGCATCCCGCTGGTGGCCGGATTACAGCAGAAAAAGAATCAGGACGAAGAAACCCTGAAGCATGTACAAGCTTTAATGGATGGCATGCGGAAAGATGCCAGCATGCCATCCGCCACCAATGGAGAAATGATGGCCCGGCTGATTGCAGAAAAACAGCAGCAGGAGGCCGCCTTGAACAACATGATGGAAGGCATCAAGAATACGGGGTTGCTGGGCGATGTGCGCGGCAAGTCCGGGGATGCCTTGTATATGGCTTATGCGGATGCGTTAAAAGTCGCCAGAGAGGTAATCAAAAACAGAACAGCATCTTTGGCTGATTTATTCAAAGAGCAAGAAGCTTTAGATGAAGCTGTGACGACGGCCAAGGAACGGCTGAATAATGTTCTGACTGTGCAGGGCGTCCAGGCAAAGGCAGATTCCGACGTGCAAACGGAAACGAAAAAGACGGATGCCTGGCAGGATAACCAGCGGAGGGATGCTACAATTTCCCGGACGGCGGCGGAAGCTCTATCCAAAGCCGCGGAAGCGCGTAAGAAAGAACTGGACGCTACCAAAACGGCCATGAACACGGCTGTGGAAACACTGGAAGCAAGCCTAGATTCCTTCTCTGGATTTGCGGACAAGTATGCGGAGGGTAATAAAAAGGCCCAGGAGAACGCCACCAGGTTTCGGGACACGATTGGCCGCTTGCGCAACAAGGACCAGAAGTTATGGGACAAGCGGGACGAGAGTGACGCCAAATGGACGGAAGAATTCTTAAAAGCCCTGAAAGAAAAATTCGGCAATGCTTACAATTCCGACGCCGACCGGGGCATGGTGAAAGCCGCGGAACAAGCCTGGAAGTCCATGAATGACATCCTGACCGCTAAAAAGACACAGGAAAACCAGGAACAGAAAATCAAGGGCCTGGAAGAAGCCGCCCGGAAAGTAACCGCCCTGCCTGAAGACATCCAGGCCAAAAGCATGGCAGCAATGGAACTGACGGAATGGATGCGGAAATACCGGGAGGGGGCTGTTCAGAAAGCGGGGGATCTGGCCGGAAGTTCCGACTATGAAATCCTTTACCAGGTGGAGGACGTTGTGCGCAAGGCGTTACAGGACGGACAGGTGGACAAGGGCGAACGTGCCCAGCTGGCCAGCCAGCTGAAAATGCTTCTTGGCAACGACCGCGGCCAGGACGAAACGCCCGCGATTCACGGCATGGTGGAGCTGGTGCGGGAGATACTAGGCAGGTATTCCAGGAGCCAGGAAACGGCGCAAAAGCTGAACGCGGAAGTGGCGGAGCTGAAAAGCCGCCTGAACAAGATTGATTCACAGCGGGGGTATGGACATTAGAACAGTAGAATTGACGGGACTGGCCAGCCAGTCATGCAGCTGGCAATGGCGGAATTTTACGGCGGCCCAGGTGTCTTTCCAGCTGGGCCGGGAAATGATGGATGCCGCCCCCTTCTCTTATAAAGAGCGCGTGCGGGTGGCGTGGGACGGCGTGACGGTGCTGGACGGCACCGTGCGCAAATGTGATGCCGCCTTGTCCGCGTCCGGCTACGTGTGGCAGGTGGAAATTTGCGACCACTGGAAGCCGATGGAGGGCACGACGTTTTTCGGCTCCGGCATCGGGGCGGGCAGGATTGCTTTCTCGTTTGCGGCGTTTTCCGGCCTATCCTCCGGGGCGTCGGTCAAACGGCGCATCAAGATCGCGGCGGCCCTCCGGACGGTGCTGGACAACGCCCGCAAACATGGGGCGCTGGTGACGGATTATGTGCTGGATGTGGATGATTCCGCCTGGATATGGGACACGGATGTCGCCTGTGACAAGCACGCCTCCCTGCTGCGCAAATTCCTAAGTTCCCGGCCCGGCATGGTGGCCTGGTTTGATTATTCCGGAGCCAGCCCCGTGCTGCACATTGCGGACGGGGACCGCCTGGACCCGGTGACGCTGGACCGGATCGCGCACAGATTGTCAAAAATCCAGCTGACGGAACGGGTGGACCTGGTGCCCCCCGCGGTGGGGGTGGTGATGACGCGGGGCAAGTACGCCACGTCCACGGTTGTTCACCCAGCCGGGGCGGACTTGCACCAGGAAGGCTGCACGATCGTGCAACTGTCCGACCCGCGAACGGGGGATGACCCGGACGACACCGACGAGGATGGCGTGGATGGCCCCCAATACAATTTTGCCAAACCGGAAATGATGGTCCTGGGGGAAAAGATGCCGACCGGGCCGGAGGATGCCCGAAAGTGGTGGACTAACTGGATTCCGGAATTAGCCAAGGTGCCAGGCGCGCAATTTGGCGCGATCCAACGGGAAACCCCCGCCGTGGAAGGGCAGGAAGCCAAAAATTATAGCACGAGCGCCACCAAGTACAGGCTTGCTTTTGGCGATTTATCGGAATCCTGTACGGCGATCAAGTGGTGCGAAGTAGTCTTCAAGCAATATGTTTACATAGATTCCCCTCCGAAAAAGGGGTTTGAATTGATATTCCCCAGGAAAAAAACCGTGACGATTAACGGGGACAAGGTGACGAGGTATTATAACTGGCTGACTTGGCGGGGCATCACGACCAATGTTCGCCGACGGTCTTACAAAGTGGACCGACACGGCACCCTGGGACCGGAGGACGGTTCTGCATTCCCGCCTCCGTCCGGAGGCAGCGGGAGCGGCGAAGCGGACTGGCCAAATTACAGGCCCGTCTTGGCCGCCTATTACCAAATGACCCGCGTGGCTCCCTGGGCCGGAAGCGTGGACGCCCTGGCGGCCATCCGCCCGGACCTGCTGCTGGGGCGGCGCTTGTCGATTGCAGGAGCCAACCCGGCCTGGCTGGACATGCGGACGGTCATACAGGGCGTCACGGTGGATTTATCCGCGGGCAACACGTATATATCCACGGGAGTTCCCGACCATTTGAGCCTGCAAAGCATGATTGACCGACAGCAGCAGCTTTACAGCAACCAGGCCGCTATGGATGACCGGGACAACCAGGATCAGGTGCAGGACAATCCCGCCCTGTCCCTGACTTACGATTCCAACGCACGCATCAGCCCCAAGGCCCCGACCGTTAGCCCCCGCGGCGAGGTTATCTGGTCATCCGCGACGCCGGAGCCGAACGACTACGGATTCCGCGTTCAACTGGAATACGATGAAGACGGCCAGAAGACGGGAGCCACCATCACGCCCGGGAAAATCATGCTGAATGGCCGCGTGCTGGGAGATGCCCCGGCAAGCAAGGATTTGCCGATGATGGAAGGGGAAGTCTGGCTGAATTTGATTCTGAATGAAAACGAGGAAATCACGGGCATGGCCGTCATTTCCTCCGCGGGGACGGTAGATCCCTTCATGCTTACATCCATAGACGGCGCAAGGCCGTCCCGGTTGTTTTATTATTCCTTCCCTCTGGCCGTCATTAAAGGCGACGAGGTAATCCAGTATGCCCTGGGCACCATTCAGCTTCCCGTAGGGGGCGGCACGTATTATCCGTGGGGACCGTAGTTTTTTATGATCAGAATTCACATATTCACGTATAAGGAAGACGCCCCGGAAGCCGTAGCGGCGGCCAGGTGCGCCCGGATGGCCTGCCCGTCTGCCCTGGTTCGGGTGCTGGATGATTGCCACGCTCCGGTGGATGCCGGAACGGTGGAGGCCTTGGAAGAGCTGGGAGCCGTCTATGATCAGACATCCTGGATGCGCGGCGGGAATTTACGCGGCCCCGGCGCCATTGTGGGAGTGCTGCGCTCCATGACGGCAGGGGCAGCCCCTGAAGATATACTCGTCAAGCTGGATGCTGACACGGCGCTTTTAGATGGGGACTGGCTGCACTGGATGACGGACCATCCGGAGTGCCTGTGGTACTCTTCCGGGGATGATCGGCATTTAACCTATGGGTGCTGCTATGCCGTGCGTGCCCATGTGGCCGTCCATTTGGCCGATGTTCTTCAGGAGCGGCATTTACCGGATTCAGCCCCGGAGGATTTAACGTATGCCTTAACCATGATTGAAGAATACGGACGGGAGGCATGCCGGATTGAAGTGCCCTGGCGGCGCGGGGAATCGGAGAATTCCCGCTGGTCCTGCTGGTGCTGGCACAGTGCCGAGGCTTCCCCTGATTTATACGCCCGGATGTTCCGGATGGTGACGACAGGCAATCCCCGGCCTTATGGAGTGCCGCGCGAGCGCAGGGCGGAAATTATGCACTCCCTTTGCAACGCCAAAATAAAGCTGATGGCAGCGGCAGCAATAGCCCCGGTTCAAGGTACGGATCAACCTTCCTTCCGGTGAGTTTTTTATAGCAAATTCGGGGGTAAAAGTCACGCAAATTCACCCGTTTTCAGGCGTTTTTTTAACCTCTTTTCAGGCTTCCGGAAAGGGGCTTTTCCTGGCAGCAAGTGGCGAAATATCGCAACAACCTGTCCCGCATATCGCAACTATCTTGCGCCGTTACATTTTTTACAAGGAAACTGTCCTTACCAGGAGGGCCCCTGCCGGTATTTTCAGCATTTTTTGTTGTTATGCAACAAGAGCCAGAAAAAAGAAGGGGTGTCTGACCCGTCTTCCCTGAAAAAGAAGCAGACTTGATTTATTTTCACTTGAACAGAAAGGATTTTTTTGCTATTCAAGGGTTTATTATTTTTTATCTATGAAAAGTTCATTCCAAATTGGCATTCTCTGCACTGTTTTCTGCTTGGGAAGCACTTTTTTCTCATCTGCTGTACAGACAGTTAATATAGGCTCCACTTTTTCATGCACCTTCCTAGATTCCGGGGAGAAGGGATTTTTTGATTCTTCAAGTACTCATACCTGGACCAGTGATCAGATAGATTCCGCCATACGGGCGTTGAACACATGGAATACCCTGATTAATTCCACCCCGGGAAGAACGCTTAACGTAGGCCTCACCTGGTACGACGGAGCCGATTCCTCCACCCTAGCCTCCGCTTATTCCCCTTATTACTACTACCTGTCAAACAAGCCACAACAGGTTCCACCATGGCCGAGGCCGTATGGCGCGATGGAAGCACAAGGACTACCTCAGGCTATGATATTTACATCCAGTGCAATACCTCTCATTTGGCTTCCCTTTATTATGGGGCCGCCTTATTGGCGGAGCATACGGGAAAATATGATTTTCAAAGCATCCTGACCCATGAAGTGGGGCATGCCGTTGGTTTTCTTTCCCTGGCGACGCAGACAGGCACTTTCCAAAGAGTCCAATCCGGAAGCGCTTCCACAACCTACAGCACCATGCTGTACACCAAGTATGATTCCCTGTTAACCAACCAAGAAGGCCAGTCCATCGTAGAAAAAGCCGGAAATGGGAATACGGCATTTACCCTAGGGGAAACTTTGTCTCTGGGCGATACGGGGCTTACTGTCTATAACCCCACCACATGGTCGGAAGGGTCCAGCATGGCCCACATTGACAGCACGAGCGATCCAGACGCCCTTATGCAGTATTCCATCTCACCGGATACCTATCATCGCACCCTGACGGATGGAGAAGTGGGATTAATGCGTTCCATGGGCTGGAACATGGTTCCGGAACCCGCTACCGCTACGCTTTCCCTCCTAGGGCTGGCCGCACTCGCTTTGCGCCGCCGCCGTTGCTGACGACGCTCTGTCCCAGATTTAACCGCGCAGCAGATTTTCTTCAGCTCCCGGAAGCGGGAATCTTTATATCAGAAGGGCGGCCCTCTCAGGGGACGCCCTTCATTGTTTTTCCGGCAACATGCCGAGAAATGCAATTATCTTTTCTCCTTGGTGAAGTCCAGTTTGCCGTCTTTTTCCCGTACCACGATTTCCGTTCCTTCCGGGAAGTCTCCTTCCAGAAGCTTGAGGCTGAGCGGGTCCAGAAGATCATGCTGAATGGCCCGTTTGAGAGGACGGGCTCCATACACAGGATCAAAACCATGATCCGCCACCAGAGCCGTAGCTTCCGGAGTCATGCGCAAAAACAGGCCCTTGGCTTCCAGGCGCCTGCGGACACGCTGAAGCTGAATGTCCACAATGCCCTTGAGTTCCTGCGCCGTGAGCCGGTCAAAGATGATGATTTCATCAATGCGGTTCAGGAATTCCGGACGGAAGTGACCGCGCAACGCTTCCAGGGCCTTGGCTTCCCTCTGTTCCGCATTGGCTTCATTGAGGATGTACTGGCTGCCGATGTTGGAGGTCATGATGATGACCGTGTTGCGGAAGTCAACCGTACGACCCTGGCCGTCCGTAATGCGGCCGTCGTCCAGCACCTGGAGCAATACGTTGAAGACGTCCGGGTGGGCCTTTTCAATTTCATCGAAGAGAACCACGCAGTACGGACGACGGCGCACGGCTTCAGAGAGCTGACCGCCTTCTTCATACCCCACGTATCCGGGAGGCGCCCCGATGAGGCGCGCGACGGAATGTTTTTCCATGTATTCGGACATGTCAATGCGAACGATGGCGTTCTCACTGTCAAAGAGGAATTCCGCCAGCGCCTTGCTGAGTTCCGTCTTGCCCACGCCGGTGGGTCCCAGGAACAGGAAAGAGCCGATGGGCCTGTTTTCATCCTGCAGCCCGGCGCGGGCGCGTCTCACGGCGTCGGATACGGCCTTAACGGCCTGTTTCTGCCCGATTACGCGGGCGCCCAGACGCTCTTCCATGTGCACCAGCTTGGCACGCTCCCCTTCCTGCAGACGGGCGGCGGGAATGCCGGTCCAGGTGGCAACCACTTTGGCAATGTCTCCTTCCGTGACTTCCTCCTTCAGCAGCCCTCCATCTTCTTTCTGCATTTTACTGAGCTTTTCCTTGCCTTCCGTCAGGGCGCGCTGGGCTTCCGGAAGTTCGCCATAGGTGATTTCCGACGCGCGGGTCAGGTCACCCATACGTTTGGCCCTTTCGCTTTCCAGCTTGAGGGCTTCTATTTTTTCCTGTTCCCTGCGGACGGCGTCCAGCACTTCCTTTTCGCTTTTCCATTTGGCAATCATGGAACCGGATTTTTCCTTCAGGTCGGCCAGGTCCTTGGTGATTTTTTCCAAACGGGCCTTGCTGTCGGCGTCTTCTTCCTTCGCCAGCGCCTGCCGTTCCATTTCAAGCTGCATGGCCTCACGTTCAATCTGGTCAATTTCCGTGGGCATGGAGTCCAGCTCAATTTTGAGGCGGGCTGCCGCTTCATCCACCAGGTCTACTGCCTTGTCAGGCAGAAAACGGTCGGAAATATAACGGTCGGAAAGGGTGGCCGCCGCTACGATGGCAGCGTCCGTAATACGCACTCCATGGTGGACTTCATAGCGTTCTTTCAAGCCGCGCAGGATGGCGATGGTATCTTCCACGCTGGGTTCGGAGACCATGACGGGCTGAAACCGACGTTCCAGAGCCGCATCTTTTTCAATGTATTTGCGGTATTCGTCCAGTGTCGTCGCGCCGATGGTCCGCAGTTCCCCGCGGGCCAGGGCGGGCTTGAGCAGGTTGGAGGCATCCACCGCCCCTTCACTGGCGCCCGCGCCTACGATGGTGTGCAGTTCATCGATAAACAGAATGATTTCACCGTTGGAATCCGTTACTTCCTTAAGGAAGGATTTCAAGCGTTCTTCAAATTCACCGCGATATTTGGCTCCGGCAAGCATGGAGCCGATGTTGAGGGATACAATGCGCTTGTTGCGCATGCTTTCCGGCACGTCGCCGTTGACAATGCGCCGCGCCAGACCTTCCGCAATGGCGGTTTTGCCAACGCCGGCTTCACCGATCAGGCAGGGGTTGTTCTTGGTCTTACGGGACAGGATGCGGATCACGTTGCGGATCTCCTGATCACGGCCGATGACCGGGTCCAGCTTCTGCTTGCGGGCCAGATCCACCAGATCCTGACCGTATTTCTGCAGGGCGTTGTAGGTGTCCTCCGGGTTATCCGTGGTCACGCGCTGGTTGCCGCGCACTTCCTTCATGGCGGCCAGATAGTTATCCTTGGTCAGCCCAAAGGTGTCCGTCAACTGGTGCACTTTGTTTTGCGTGTCCAACGCCCCAAGCATGAAGTGTTCCACGCTGAGGTAGTCGTCTTTGAGCTTTTTGCGTTCCTCTTCCGCAGCCTGCATGACGGTAGCCAGGTCACGCCCCATCTGCGGCTGGGTGGTGGCGCCGCTTTGAGTAGGTTCGTGGGAAACCTCCCTTTGGGCTGCCTGGAGAAGCAGCCCCGGATCGCAAGAGGCTTTGCGGAGAATAGGGGAAAGAATTCCGCCTTCCTGCTCCAGTAACGCCACCAGAACGTCCAGAGAAGAAATTTCCGGTTTTCCAAGCCGGCCTGCAGTTTGCTGCGCCTGCATCAGCGCTTCCTGAAATTTTGTTGTTAGATTGTTAAGCATGGTATGTTGGTATTTTAGACATAAGAATAACTCCAACCGTTGAATGGAAAAACAGGATTTTTCCTGTTATCTAAAAATTTTTTGCCCCTCCGGATTCCCCGCAATATCACTTGCACGCTCAACGGATTATTGGAGAGTCCGCCCTGACAAGGAAATCCTGTCCCGCTTTCTCATGGAGCTGGCGCATCCGGTATCCCGGCAATAGTGTAAATCCTGAACGCCAAGGAAAATATTTCCGGAAAGAACGGCAGCCCCGTACCGGATAGAAACGCAGGAACAGCCCTTGCCCATGCTCCAAAATAATCGCGTGGGCAAGGGCGGCAATGCCAAATACCACGTTCGCAGCCTACCCGACTGACAGGAGACGGATTTTTCCATTCCATTGATGGATACAGCGATATTCCCCACCTGCAAGAAGACTAAAATGTGAAAAAATGCTTGCTCGCATGATAATGGCATATTAGTTACGTAATCAGTTACGTATTTAATAACGGAAAGATATGGATTTTTTCAATAGGACAGGTAAAATAGCCATTGGAAGCAGGCTGCGCATGCTGACGGATGCTGTGACGTCTGATGCAAGTCAAATTTATGAATTATACGGCATTGACATAAAGCCAAAGTGGTTTCCCCTGCTTTTCGTTTTAGCCGGCGGGAAAGAGAAAACAATAACGGGCATAGCTAAGGAAATAGGGCACAGTCATCCATCCGTGAGCAATATCGTTGGAGAAATGACGGCAAGAGGATTGGTGAAAGGCCTTGAAGACCAGAAGGACAAGAGACGCACCGTCATCGCCCTGTCTCCACATGGGAAAAGGGTTGCCGCCATGCTGACAGAGCTCTGCAAAGACGTGGAGGTCGCCGTAGAGGATATTTCCAAGGAAACGCGCCATGATTTGTGGAGAGCTATCGGCGAATGGGAAGACCGGCTCGCTGAGAAGAGCCTGCTGCAACGGGTCAAAGAAGCCCGGAAAATGAGGGAAAGGGAGCATATCAGGGTAATTCCTTACGAACCGTGTTACAAGAATACGTTTAAATCACTTAACGTACAGTGGATTACGCAACATTGGAAGATAGAACCGCACGATCTGGACTATCTTGATCATCCGCAGGAATATATTATCAACAAAGGAGGCTTTATCTTTGTAGCCCTTTACAGGGGAAAGCCCGTCGGAGTTTGTGCCCTCTGCAAAATGGATGACCCGGTATATGATTATGAACTGGCGAAACTTGCCGTTCACCCTCATGCGCAGGGCAAAGGCATCGGGGAAATACTTTGCCATGCAGCTATAGACAAAGCAAAGGACATGAAGGCGAAAATTCTTTTTCTTGAAAGCAACACCCTGCTCAAACCCGCCATACACACATATAAAAAGCTGGGATTCAAGGAACTTGCGGAAAATCACCCGGCATACGAACGCGGAAACATCCAGATGGAACTGAAGATAACGTATTGATATGGAAATCATAAAAAATAATAAAGTCATCGTTCGCAAGGAAGACGCATCGAAGAAAGTGTTCAAGGGCGTTTCACTGGATTCGCTCGCTGTCGGAGAGAAATCAATGGCAGCAAAGATGTACTATGTGAAAGGCAACTTCGCCTCTACCCACCAACATCCGCATGAACAATGCGGGTACGTCATTTCAGGCAAATACCGCCTGAACATGGAAATGCCGGAGAAGAATATTGAAGTGTTGCTTCATGCAGGGGACAGCTACGCCATACCGGACAATACGCCTCGTTCCTTTGAGGTGATGGGAAGCGGAGAGGTTGTCGATGTGTTCACACCGCCAAGGGAGGACTATTTGTAAACAGCCGCATTTGGGGCTGAAGAAACTTCATATCAGCCTAATAAAACTAACGAGAGGATGTCGCCCCCCCTATTGCTGCATTCTGAAAGGATTATCCGGCAGCATACCGCACGCCGGCCAATTTATTGTCTCTGTTTTTCAACAAATTAGGCCAAACTGACAAAAATCCAATAAGAAAACCGCCCCGGTAACCGGAGAAAGACGCGGAACCAAGGCACCGGCTGATGCCGGACGATTTTTCCGCCAGGATATTTTCCGAACCGGGGCGGTCAATTACATCCCGCTCATCGGGAACAATGTATCCAGCGCAGCGTTCAGGGTCATCACGTTGACTACGTTTTCCCCCAAAATTCCGCCCCGGACGAAGTGTTCAGACACCAGTTTCCGGATTTTTTCCGGAGGCACTCCGCGCGTGGAGGCAACACGGTTCAATTGAAATTCCGCCGCTTCCGGAGAGATAAAAGGCTCCAAACCGCTGCCGGAAGCAAAAAGCATGTCCGCAGGGACAGGCGTTTTCTCCGGCAGACTGTGGGCTTTCAGCAGAGCCGCCCTGCGCTCCGCCACCGTCCTGACCAGCTTCCCGGAAGTCCAGGAGAGGTTGCTGGCTCCGGAAGGCATGGTAGCGTATTCTCCGGCAGAGGGCCGGGGCCAGAAATATTTGGCGGAGATAAAAGGCTGTGCGACAAGCTCCGAAGCGATAATTTCCCCCCGTTCATTCCGGATTAGGGAACCATGAGCCTGATGAGGGAAAAAAATCAGGCTGACCAGCGTAACGACCAAAGGGTAAATGCCTCCGGTAATGACGGCCAGAGACAGAAACAGGCGCAGATTGGGAAATGTCCACTTCATGATAATTCAGCAGGTTAGGATTGGATTTTCAAACAAGGCGCCATGCATTGATGACCATATCAATAAGCTTGATGCCCATGAAAGGAGCAATCAGGCCGCCCACCCCGTAAATGAGGATATTGCGCTTCAGCAGGGAGGCCGCTCCCGCCGGACGGTAGGAAACCCCTTTCAAGGCCAGAGGAATCAGCGCTACGATGACCAGGGCATTAAAAATCACAGTGCTGAGAATGGCGCTTTGCGGGGAATTCAGGCCCATTATGTTCAGGGCGGAAAGAGGTCCACTGGCCATGCCGTCAGCCACAAAGAGGCCGGCAAACATGGCGGGAATGATGGCAAAGTATTTGGCTACGTCATTGGCGAAGGAAAAGGTGGTCAGCGCGCCGCGGGTAATCAGCATTTGCTTGCCGATTTCTACGATTTCAATCAGCTTGGTCGGATTGCTGTCCAGGTCCACCATGTTGCCCGCCTCCCGGGCGGCCTGCGTTCCGGTGTTCATCGCCACACCCACATCGGCCTGGGCCAGGGCGGGAGCGTCATTAGTTCCATCCCCGGTCATGGCCACCAGGCGGCCGGCAGCCTGTTCCTCACGAATGCGCGCCAGCTTCATCTCAGGCGTAGCTTCTGCCATGAAGTCATCCACGCCGGCTTCCGCCGCAATGGATGCGGCAGTCAGGGCATTGTCCCCTGTCACCATGACAGTCCGGATGCCCATGGCCCGGAGCCGGGCAAAGCGTTCCCTGATGCCGCCCTTGACGATGTCTTTCAGATAAA
>OHYB01000861.1_pt1 | contig 13271 bp, 10 predicted proteins | sample 1580181 | NCBI WGS metagenome assembly OHYB01 (sample SAMEA3882510, study PRJEB24775) | human gut metagenome | biome: human-associated habitat; feature: intestine environment; material: feces | place: Netherlands | collected 2009/2010
CCACCGCATCAACTCCTCTTGAAAATGGGCATTCCAATGATCTGTTCGATGGTATTGCAAGCCATGTACAATATCGTAGACAGTGCCTTTGTTTCTAACATGCCGGAAAATGGAGAAGCTGCTTTGAATGCTCTAACGCTGGCATTTCCTATGCAAATGTTGATGATTGCGGTTAGCATTGGCACGGGAGTTGGTGTCAATGCACTGGTATCCAAAAGCCTTGGACAGGGAGATACAGAAAAAGCTAGCCGAACTGCTGGAAATGGCGGATTTCTTGCCGTTCTGATTTTTCTTCTCTGCGTGTTCTTCGGTATTTTTGGCGTTGCACCTTATATCCACCTGCAAACAAAAGATTTCCTCATTGCAGATATGGGGATTTCTTACTTGCAAATCTGCTGTATGCTCTCGATGGTAATCATTTTCTTTTCCATCTATGAAAAACTGCTGCAAGCCTCTGGAAATCCGATTTTTTCTACCATTGCACAAATCTCTGGAGCGGTCTGCAACATCCTATTAGACCCTATTTTGATTTATGGGTGGTGTGGGTTGCCGGAATTGGGCGTGCGAGGGGCTGCTTATGCAACTGTTCTTGGTCAAATTCTGTCGTTCTTGCTGGCATGGATTTTTCATTGCAAAGTGGACAAACAAATTTCCAACAAGCTGCAATACTGGAAACCAAACAGCACCATCATTCGGGAAATCTATGCAATCGGGCTGCCAGCAATCCTGGCACAAGCATTGATGTCGGTAATGACCTACGGGATGAATCTAATTTTGGGTTCTGTAAATACTGCCTTGGTAACAGCGTACGGATTATACTATAAAATTCAGCAATTCATTCTATTCGCAGCTTTTGGGCTGCGAGATGCTATTACACCTGTTCTCTCCTTTTATCATGGCATGCGAAGCCGTGCCAGAATTCGCTATGGCATTCGTTATGGAATGCTGTATACTTGGGTCATCATGCTTGCAGGTACATTGCTGATTGAAGCTCTTGCCGTTCCATTTTCCAAATTATTTGGTTTATCCGGCGAAACGGAACAGCTTTGCATAGAAGCTATGCGAATCATTTCCATTAGCTTTCTGTTTGCTGGAACAAATATTGCCTTGCAAGGTATTTTTCAAGCATTGGATAGTGGACTGGAATCTCTCATCATCTCTGTATGCCGCCAAATTCTTTTTGTTTTGCCAGTTGCTTGGCTGTTTTCGCTGGCAGCAAAGGAAAACTTCGACCAAAGTTGGCTGATTTGGTTGACCTTTCCAATTGCAGAACTTGTTTCAATGGGAATCGGATTTGGATTTTTGCACCGGATTCAGAAAATAAAAATCGCCAAACTTTGATGAGGATTTCCTTAAAAAGGAAAAAGGACTGCTGCGAAATAATTGCAGCAGTCCTTCTTTTTTGTTTTTTAGTCTTCGTCTGTAATTGGATCGTCCAGCTTTGCACCGCACTTTCCGCAGAATGCAAACTGATATTTTTCATCAAACTGCATGCCGCAGCCTGGGCAAACCCGCTTGCCTTTCATCTGCTGTAATTCCAAACGCATGCTCTGGATTCTCCGCTTTCTGTCATCAATATCCGCACAGAGTTCCTTCAGTTTTGCAAGTTCCTTTTCCTGGCTCTCATAATAGAGTTCGCCAATTTCCTGCATGACCTCCTGAATCCGTTCCCGTTCGTATGCAATCTTTTTCCGCAGATTGTTGACCTCAGAAGCGTTCTTAGACATTCCAGAAACGCTGCGGCTCATTTGTTCAAAAATATTTGCCATTGCCATCGACCCCTGTCTTTCGTAGATTTCATGATGTTCCAACTATGAAACGCTCATAAAGTATATATCAATTATACAACTTCTCTCGCCTATTGTCAAGCAATTTTTAGATAGATTTGCTGTTTTTTCTAAAATCCTCAAAAAATAAAAGAACCGTACAGCTTTCGCCATACGGTTCTCTTTTAACGCAACTAAAATTGCGATCGTTACATCAATATAGGAATATGCAATTTATTGAATACAAACGTCTATCTTATTCAGCGATATACGGCAGATTCTGATAACCATCCATGTTCAGAACGAATCTTACCAAAGCTGTGGTATCCTTTTCACCAACATTATTAATATCATCTGCACTCTGGTCGCAGTTTGCGTTCCGATAAGCCTGATCGCTCAGCTGTACAACGCCAGCCAGATACTTGTTCAGCATTACAGCATCCAAGATATCTACAACGCCATCCAGGTTTACGTCACCGATGTTATCTGCATTCGGATCAACATCAGTTGTGCTACCAGCAGTTGTTGTGGTTGCACCGCTTGCAGCTGTAGTTGCAGCAGTGGTTTCGCCACTTGCAGTTGTGGTTGCTACAGTAGTTGTTGTGGTAGTTGTAGAGTCAGGATCTGTAGTAGTTGTAGTAGTAACGTCAGTGTCCTTATTTACATTCGGAGCTTCGTCTTCCAGGAAGGATGCGATCCATACCAACGGAGAGTTCCAGTTGATGGTGCATTCGTTTACAGACCAAGCTTCTACGTTATCCAAGTAGCAAGCCATCGGAGCCAGAGAACCAGCCTTATAACCTGCACCCTGAATCATCGGGTCCTGCATTTGGGAGTTCGGGCCACCAGACAGAACGCCATCCGGAGCATACGGGAACCGTTCAGCATCCAGCTGACCAGACCACCATCTGTGGTGCGGGTACTTCAGGCAGTGTTCACCATAACCGGTGACGTAGGACTGTTCGATTACGTTTCTACCAAGGATGTAGTCCATAGCAGTGGATACACCGTTGATGTACTTTGCTTCGTGGTCGATGTCATAAGCCAATGCCATTGTGATTGCATTGTTCATAACCATGGAGTTAGAACCCCATTCATAACCGTTCTTCAGTTCCTTGCTTACAACGCCGTCTACACCGTTGCCAGCTTCATAGTCAGCAACCGACCAAACGTCTGCATTGTAGTCATGACCAACATACGGAATACCGAAGTCAGACTGATTTTCGAGGTCGATGAAGTAGTCAGCAGCCTGCTTTACATTCTTCTGGATGGTGCTTACTTCTTCAGCAGACAGCAAGCCCTTTTCCTGCATATCCTTTGCATTTACGCACAGAGAGAATGTACCCAAGCTTGCCAGAGTACCCCATGTGAAGGAAGAACGAGTACCGTTGTTTTCACCGCCATACAGAGCAGTATCTACGCCGTAAGCACCAGCACCTGCACTATAGCCTTCCAGATCGGTCTTATAGGAAGCGTCGCCTGTAGCAATGTACAGTTCGCAAGCTGCCCAGTAGAATTCGTCTTCTACATCAGTGTCACCGTAAGGACCACCGCCCTTATTCTGAGCGATCGGAGCGTACAGAGATTCGAGGTCTGCGTACTGGTCAGTACCCCAGTCGTTGCTGAATGGCTTGTAGGAAGCCTTTGCTGCCTTATAAGCCTTTTCAGCATCTGCCAAGTAACCAGAAGCATCCTGATCATAATCCTTAGCCAGTCTTGCATACTGTGCCATTGCTGCTGCAAAGTTCAGAGTTGCTGCATAAGTAACCGGCTTTACAATACGAGTCAGTTCATCATCAGCCGGAGCTACGCACAATGCAGTCCACTTATAGTCGTGGATCTTGTGGTAAACCATGCCGTCGTTTCTCTGCATCTTCTTGAAGAAGTCAGCTTCAATCTTTACTTCGTCCAAGATATCCGGCATACCATTAGAGGATTCCGGAACAACAACTGTGCCAGAGCCATCTGCCCACTTAGAAGCATCGCCTGCCATCAGGTCGCTTTCATACAGGTTCAACAGTGTCCACATGGAAACACCGCCGTTTACAACGTACTTACCGTGGTCACCAGCGTCATACCAACCGCCGGTTACATCGATGGTACCATTGTTCTTTTCAATAGAGTTTTCATCCGGAATGATGTATACCCACTTGTTCTGGATGTAAGCGGTATCCGGATTGTGACCAGCCTCACGAGCCAGCTTGGACTTATCGCTGTTTTCACCCTGAGAAGTGATGTAAGCTGCATCAATATTTACACCAGAACGGTTCTGGTAGAAGTAGTTCATTGCATTGGTGGTCATGCCATCATAGATGTTGTTGCCAATGTCGAACGGCAGAGAAGTCTTGCCATCGCAAGTGATGGTGTAACCAGTGCCTTCGGTCTGGAAATCAGAGAAGTCGATGATCTGGTTGTAGGTTTCAGAACCATCACAAACCTTGTCGCCTCTGGAAGCATCAGTCTTGCCTTCGTATACAACTGCACCGCTGGAATCCTTAACCTGGAAATCCTTTGCAGTGGTATCCGGACCATCCAGAATCAAAGTTGCCTTCTTTTCGAGCAGCGGATAGTAACCAACCTGGTTTACTTCTACGCCAGTCGGCTGATAAGCAGCTTCTGCATTGTAGTTGGACTTGTCATCGGTCATATCTACCAAAGCCAAGTTATCGAACTTCAGCAAAGTACCAGCTTCGCAGCAGATGAAATCATTGTACGCAGAAGTACCACCGAGGTGGAACGTCATTTCAGCAGTACCCTTGGAATCCTTTTCTGCTGTGAATTCCCAAGCGTAAGTGGTCCACTTATTTGCAGTTACAGTCGGCTGATTTTTCCAGCTGTCCCAGCCCATACCAAAATCAACCTTTTCACCAGTCTTGGAAGCACTCTTCAGCTTTTCAGTCAGCTGCTGGTCATCCAGGGATTCATCATAATCCATCTGGAGCTTGTCACCGTTCTGGTGCCAGTTTTCCAGGTCATCATCGGTGATGTCGCCCAACTTACAATAAATCTTTGCATCCTTGTTCGACCAGATAGAATATGTATAACGATAAGTATGACCTGCTTCGATGGTCAGACCTCTGTGGCGGAACTGGCAGTCCCAACGACCTTCACCGTTGTTGGACAAACCACCCGGATTGGTGATCAAGATGTTGTAGCAGCCATTTGCTACTTCAAACTTCATGGTACCAGTAGCACTTTCACAGATATGCCACGGCAGACCAACACCATCGTTAAAAGTACCAGCACCGAATTCTTCAAAGCCGGTTGCAGCGGCACTTGCGGTAATGGAAGACAGACCCATTGCAGTTGCGGAAACGGTCATTGCTGCAGCCATTACTGCTGCAACTGCCTTCTTACCGAATTTGTTTTTCAGCATAAGTATCCTCCTTAAAAGATAAAAAAATATAGATTTTTTTGTTCCAACGGTAAACCCCTTGAAACCGAACCCGCAGAATTTCCGGCTTTTTCTCATATACACACAAAAAGCCTAAAAAATTCTCACTGAAATTATTATAGCATATGCCTACAATAATGTAAAGTTATTTTTGAATTTTCAGTAATTCCACACAAAACCGGATTCTTGTATTTGTATATTTTGCCGAAATTGTTTCCGTGAAAATGGACAAAAAAGCTGTATCCCCAGCATAAAAAACTGTTCGACTATTAAAAGAACGTGATTTTATTCATATCATCCGTACTTTTATGCCATATCCTATCTGGCTTTTTTGTCACTTTTCATGAATATTCTGATTTTTTTGCTTTTGTGGTATCTCTTTCACAAAACAACAACGCCGCCCCCGTGTTACCGGGAACGGCGTTGCTTTAAGAATTAGGAGTAATGTAGGAATCGAATCTTACTTTGCTTATCCTGGGAGCTGCTGTACAATCCCTACGAGGTACTGCATCAGTGCGTTCAGGTCGTGTTCATCCAGAACCTGATCTACATTACCGCAGTCAGCGTTCAGGAATGCCTGTTCGCTCAGAGTTACCTTGCCAGCGATTGCCTTGTTCAGGAGTACCACGTCAACGATGGTTACCTGACCATTGACATTCACGTCACCATACAGCGGAACCAGCTGACCCTTTGTAGTGGTTGTAGTTTCACCAGAGTCATTTGTTCCAGTTGTAGAACCAGTTGTGGTTTCTGCATTGCCGGAAGTGGTTGTAGCTGCTGCAGAAGTGGTCGTTGTGTTACCGCTTGTAGTTGTGCTATCTGCTGTTGTGGTTGTTGCATCAGATACAGTTGTTGTTTCGGTAGTCGTCGTGGTTGTATCTGTTGTTGTGGTGGTTGTAGTGGTATCTTCCATCTTTACGATGATGCTACCGTCTACATAAGTTGCTGCGATCTTGGTGTTGTTTACGCCACCCCATTCAAGCAGCTTGCCCTTCTTGTTGTTCAGCTTTTCCCGTTCAAAAATCAGCGGGAATTCATAGTAAGCACCGTATTCATCGTCGTGCTTCAGTTCCATGCCATTTGCTTCTGCAATGCTCTTAACAGTGTCTTCATCCGGAATGTTGTAGTACAGTGTGAGGAATGCAGTACCATCCGGAACTTCGCTGCCCAGAACCTTTGCTGTGCCGGAAGACGGAACGCCCCAAGTAAAGCCCTTCGGGTTTTCTTCCCACTTACCGAGGTTTACGAATGCATCAACTGCATCATAAGACTGATAAGTGTCGCTGTTTGCATTCAGCAGTGCCAGAGTCGGTGCACCTTCGTTATCGGTCTTGAATGCAACGGTGATACCTTCGGTATCCGGTACTTGGTACAGGTTCAGCGGGATTTCTGCATATTCCTGTTCTGGTGTTACAACGATATCTTTACCCTCATTGATTGCCATTGTCGGGCCATCAATCACGAGTTCTGTTTTAGTTGTAGTAGCAGTTGAGCCTGCCGGAGTGGTAGTCGTAACTGCAGTTGTGGTGGTCGGTTCAACACCTGTTACCGGAATGCAGATGCTGCTGTCTACATAAGTTGCCTTTACCTTGGAGTTGTTCAAACCACCCCATTCCAGCAGCTTACCCTTCTTGTTGTTCAGCTTTTCCCGTTCAAAAACAAGCGGGAATTCATAGTATGTACCATGTTCTGCATCCTGCTTCAGTTCCAAGCCGTTTGCCTGTGCAATGCTCTTAACAGTGTCTTCATCCGGAATGTTGTAGTACAGTGTGAGGAATGCAGTACCATCCGGAACTTCGCTGCCCAGAACCTTTGCTGTGCCGGAAGACGGAACGCCCCAAGTAAAGCCCTTCGGGTTTTCTTCCCACTTACCGAGGTTTACGAATGCATCGACTGCATCATAAGACTGATAAGTGTCGCTGTTTGCATTCAGCAGTGCCAGTGTTGCTGCACCTTCGTTATCGGTCTTGAATGCAACGGTGATACCTTCGGTATCCGGTACATTGTACAGGTTCAGCGGAATTTCTGCATATTCCTGACCCGGATTTGCAAAAATCTTTTCGCCCTTGTTGATTGCCATTGTCGGATCATTGCCAACAACCAGTCCACTATTGGTTGTAGTTGTGGTCGGTGCTTCGCTGGATGTTACAGGAGCAGTTGTTGCAGCATCAGAAGTTGTTGTTACTGGTACAGTTGTTTCAGAAACGGTTGTCGTTGTTTCTGATGCAGAAGTAGTTGTTGTAGCGGTTGTAGTTGCAGTTGTTTCCTTTGCATCGCCAACCTTAATGGTCAGGAAGTTGGACTTGTCTTCCAAGCCAGCCGGATACAGGGTTTCAATCACAGACTTCCCGTTTTCCTTGTAAGCACGAACCATACGGTTCATCTTCAGGATGATAGACTCACCATTTTCTACATAAGAAGAACCAGATTCGGTATCAAAGTTTACATAGTAGTAACCATCCGGTGTATCCTTTGACATGGTAACATCAAATGTCATCATCGGATAAGCATCTGATCTGCCATCCAGCCAACTGGTAGAATCTTCACCACCATACTGCATTCTAACCATGTCGTTATCGCCATCAATGACTTCTCCTTCTGGCGTAGACGGATTATAGTTATGAATTACACCATGGTATGCAAACATCGGATATGGTCCTGGCTTTGTGCCCATCTGCGGTACTTCAAAGTCATAAGTTGCTGTATTGGTTTCTTCATCTACTTTCAGATCCAAAACAAATTCCTTTGTAACCTGAGAGCTTTCTACCGGAATAATCTTACTGTTATCATCATTCGGATCTTCTCTCTGACCTTCTGTGAAGTATGTGCAGGTGAACTTGATCTTGTTCGGGCCAGCGGAATAAACCGGACCACCTGTGCACGGTTCTACTGCGGTTTCGTTTGTTACAACTCTCCACAGCTTTTTAAAGTAACCAATACCCTTTTTCGGATTCTTCGTAAGCTTTGCCAATGCAAACGGTCTTAAAGTTGCATTAAAAGTCGTACCATCAGACAATTCATAAGAATCCATTGGAATTACTTTTTCATAGTCATCCTGGGCAAAACGCATATACTTGTAGTTGGAAGCCTGCCACTTGATACTTGCTGTTGAAAGAAAATCATCATCGGTCATCTGTCCATCTGCATTGATGTAAACAGCAGCCTTAAAAGTATAGTCTCCCTTTGCAAGGTCATCTCTGGAGATTTCTACAACACTCTGTGTTGGATTGCTTGCACTTGCCGGTGCATTCAGATTATCCGGTGCCTTGCGGATCTGGTAAGTTGCATTCGACAAGCAGCCGTGGCTACCTTCGTCTGTTGTCTGAACTGCAAGTGCCGGAAGAGCAGCCATTGGCAGTGCAGAAACAGTCATTGCAACCGCAGCAACTAGAGAAGCAATTCTCGTTCGTTTCTTCATGTTTCTTTTTCCTTTCTTTGCATAATGCAATTAAAATGTACTATCATTCGGCAAGAGAAGAAGCATCTCTTCCGAAGTTAGAACCAAATTAAAAAAAGTGGGGAATGATTAAGCTTTTGGAATAATCGGCAGATTCTGATAACCTTCCATGTTCAGAACGAATTTCATCAGATAAGTGGTGTCATTTTCGTCAACATTTTCATCCAAATAAACATTCATGTTCTTTACAGCCTGTTCGCTTGCGGTAATCAGCTTTGCCAGATATTTATTCAGTACAATCGCATCTGTCAGGTCAACCTTGCCATCCAAATTTGCATCGCCGTAGTTTACATCGCCTTCTGTTCCTGTTGTTGTATCTCCAGTTACAGTTGTATCCTTGGTTACCGTTGTGGTGGATTCAGAATCTGTTGTGGTTGTCACAGCGGTTGTTGTTTCGCTGTCGCCAACAACTGTTACAGAACCATCGCTGACAACGGTATCATAGTTGGAAACAGTTCCATCTTCCGCAATGCTTGCAAATACGATCTGATCATTCTTTGTGCCAGAGCCCGGAGTGGTTTCCCGGTCGATTGGCTGGATCTTAAAGTCAGAAACATCGCCAGCCTTTGCACTTTCGTTAACCGTACCAGTAATGGTCAGGAACACACCGTCCTGCTTTACCATATAAGCACTGTCGGTCAAACCAGTAGAATAGATGACATCAATGACACCAGCGGCTGAAAAATTGCTGTCAAAGCTCGGTGCTTCGCCAGCAAATGCAGATTCCTGATCATCCGCACCAGTCTGTGCAATTGTGCCAGCAGTAACGCCTGTAACCGTTACAATGCTGCTGTCATAAGCGAGTGAAAATTCGCAGCCGCCAACCCCAGTAGACGGAACATCCTTGAGGGAAACAGCCAGCGTAAATTCAGCTCCTGCCTTTGCAGAAACCTTTTCCGCAGAAATGCCGATTTCTCCTGCTGCAAATACCGGATTGAATGCCAATGCAGACGCAGCCATTGCCATTGCCAGAATACCTGCCATTGTTCTTTTTGTTTTCATTGTTTTCCTCCTTCTTTCTCGTATGCGAGTCCTTGCGATGGCCGCATACCTTTCCCGATGAAATAAAGTTCAATACATTCTTGTATTTTTCAGAGCACATGAAAAGCCCCTAATGGAATTAGTACTATTATAGAATATTCCCACAGAAATGTCAATACATATTCAAAGTTTTTGTACAAATTCCAACAAGAACCGTTGGCGAAATTGTACAAATTACCAAAGAACAAGGGCATCCTGCACGAATTTCGAGATTCATACGAAATTCCTCAAAAACAAGAACGTCTGCGAAACGATTTTATGCCATGATTCCAGCACTTCCCCAAGTTGTACCACTGCATATTCTGCAAGCCGTTCCGCCGTTTCACCGGCAGTTTTTTTCATTGACGTTATCGCCCTCCCCATTTCCAAAACAAATCACGCAGAAAGACAGCCTGCGTCCTCATGTTCAAGCAGTTTCTCCGCCGCAACATAAGAAATGTGTCTGCAACGCACATATTTATTATACCGTAATGTGGGGCAAATGTAAAGAGAAAACTTGAATTTTTAGTAAAAATACATAAATGTTTTCATGTTTTCTGGTCGTTTTGACCAAAAATAAGTTCTAAAAAACGAAAAAGGCATAGCAGAAACGAATCTGCCATGCCTCTTGCAGCAGCGGAATATCCGCTGAATAGATTTAATTGGTTTTATACCAGCTGAATCAGAGCCATTTCAGCCGCATCCCCACGACGTGGGCCGGTCTTAATGATTCTGGTATAGCCGCCCTGCCGATCTGCATAGTTCGGTGCGATTTCATCGAACAGCTTCTTGGCAACGCTTTCCTTTGTGACATATGCCATAACCTGACGCTTCGAATGTAAGTCGTTGGTCTTTGCGATGGTGATCATCTTTTCTGCAACCGCACGTACTTCCTTTGCACGTGTAACGGTGGTTTCAATCTGTCCGTTTTCCAACAGGAAAGTAACCATTGCACGCAGCATAGCCTTTCTGTGGTCGGTTGTTCTGCCCAGTTTTCTGCTACCCGGCATCGTGTTTCACTCCTTTATCGTTGCATGATAAGCACGCTATCATGTTCCTTGTTCTTCGTTTCAGTCTTCGTCAGAAGACAGGTCAAACCCCAGTGACTGCAGTTTTTCCCGCACTTCGTCAAATGATTTCTTGCCGAGATTCCGAACCTTCATCATTTCTTCCTCGGACTTATTGATCAGATCGTCTACCGTATTGATGCCCGCACGCTTCAAGCAGTTGAAGGACCGCACTGATAAGTCAAGTTCCTCAATGGTCATCTCCAGGATCTTTTCCTTACCTTTCTCGTTCTTTTCCACAAGAACTTCCGTTATGCTCGATTCATCGGAGAGATCGACAAACAGTTTCAGATGCTCGTTGAGGAGATTGGCTGCCTGTGATATTGCTTCCTTTGCAGAGATCGTACCGTCTGTCCAAACCTCCAGGGTCAGCTTATCATAATCGGTAACCTGTCCAAGCCGTGTGTCCTCGACCTGATAATTTACCTTTAATACAGGAGTATAAATACTGTCAACTGCGATCACATCAATGGGCGAATTTATCATTTGCTTATTGCGTTCCGCAGACACATAGCCTCTGCCCCGGTCGATGACGATTTCCATATAAAGCTTTGCATCTTTTCCCAGGGTTGCAATGTGCATACCTGGGTCGAGGATGTTGACTTCGGAATCGGTTTTGATATCGCCGGCAGTAACTTCGCATTCGCCTTCTGCTTCAATATAGATTGTCTTCGGCCCGTCTCCGTACAGCTTTGCCGTAAGACCCTTAAGACTCAGAATGATTTCTGTTACGTCCTCTTTTACGCCAGGGATCGTAGACAGTTCATGGTGTACGCCGTCAATTTTTACGGAGTTGACTGCGACACCGGGCAGCGAGGAGAGCAGCACACGCCGCAGGCTATTACCAAGTGTGGTTCCGTAGCCACGTTCCAGTGGTGCTAAAACGAACTTACCGTACTTTCCGTCACTCCGCAGTTCGACTGTCTCAAGTTCCGGCTTTTCAATTTTCTCCAGCATAAAAGCACCCTCCTATTACGCATTCGCTTAGTCTTTTGTTTCTTCGTCTTATGCGGATAATCGGCATTACTTGGAGTACAATTCGACAATCAGATGTGCTGCTACTTCGTAATCCAGATCTTCCGGTACCGGCATCCGGGTAACAGTTGCACTGAAAGCTTCCTTATTTACATCCAGCCACAGCGGAACCGTACGGTCAGCAGTCTGTTCTACAACGTCCTTGAACTTCTGGCTGCTCTTGCTGGTATCGTGCAGAGCGATTACATCGCCGACCTTCACACGATAAGACGGAATATCCACTCTTACGCCGTTTACTGTAAAATGCTTATGCGTAACAAGCTGTCTTGCTTCTCTTCTGGTCAGAGCCAGACCCATACGGAAAACAACAGAATCCAGTCTGCTTTCCAGACAGGTAACCAGGTTGTCACCAGCCTTACCTTCCATCTTGGTAGCGATTTCAAAGTAGTGATAGAACTGCTTTTCGCCAACGCCATAGATGAACTTCAGCTTCTGCTTTTCCTTCAGCTGCATGCCGTATTCCGACAGCTTCTTGCGGTTGTTGGCACCCGGATTCCGGTTGGATTCCTTGGAGATGCCCATTACCATCGGGCTGATGCCCAAATATCTGCACCGTTTCAGGATTGGTTCTCTGCTTACTGCCATTTCTTTACACCTCCTGTATGATTAGACACGACGTCTCTTCGGCGGACGGCAACCGTTATGCGGAATCGGTGTAACGTCCTTGATCATCTTGACTTCCAGACCAACCGTCTGCAAAGCACGGATGGCTGCTTCTCTGCCGGCACCCGGTCCCTTTACATAAACTTCTACGCTCTTGAGTCCGTGTTCCATAGCAGCCTTTGCAGCGGTTTCTGCTGCGGTCTGTGCTGCGAACGGAGTAGACTTTCTGGAGCCTCTGAAGCCGAGTCCGCCAGAGCTTGCCCAGCTGATTGCATTACCCTGTGTATCGGTAATGGTAACGATGGTGTTGTTGAATGTAGACTGGATGTGTACTGCGCCGTTTTCGATGTTCTTCCGTTCTCTCCGGCGTCTGATCACAACCTTCTTTCCCTTCTGCTGTGCCAAAACGACCCCTCCTTACTTCTTCTTATTTGCGATGGTCTTTACCGGACCCTTGCGTGTTCTTGCATTGGTCTTTGTCCGCTGACCACGAACCGGCAGACCCTTCCGATGACGAACGCCTCTGTAGCAACCGATTTCAACCAGACGCTTGATATCCATTGCGACATTTCTTCTCAGGTCGCCCTCAACGATGCAGTGCTTGTCGATATCGTCACGCAGCTTTGCAACGTCTTCTTCAGACAGATCCTTTACCCGAACATCCGGATTGACACCGGTACGAGCGAGGATTTCGTCTGCTGTGCTGCGACCGATTCCATAGATATAAGTCAAGCCAATCTGTACCCGCTTATTCTTCGGAAGGTCAATACCTGCTATTCTTGCCATTCTAATCGCACCTCCATTTAAAAGTTCAAAGCATTAGCCCTGACGCTGCTTATGCTTCGGATTTTCACAGATGATCATTACTTTGCCCTTACGCTTAATCACTTTGCATTTTTCGCAAATCGGCTTTACGGAAGGTCTTACTT
>OHYB01000868.1_pt1 | contig 13172 bp, 12 predicted proteins | sample 1580181 | NCBI WGS metagenome assembly OHYB01 (sample SAMEA3882510, study PRJEB24775) | human gut metagenome | biome: human-associated habitat; feature: intestine environment; material: feces | place: Netherlands | collected 2009/2010
GTTTTTGGTCGGAGCAATAGTTGTGATTGTCCTAACGGTTGTAGTGGTTTACACCATACGCCACTGTGGAAAATAAAGAAAAAAGAAAGCTGGGTTTTAAAATGGTAAAAACAGTATTAAAGATTGATGGCATGATGTGCGGGATGTGCGAATCTCATATGAACAACTTGATTCGCAATCTGTTTCAAGTGAAGAAAGTGACTTCTTCCGCAAAAGATGGCGAAACCGTCATCATTAGCGAACAGGAACTGGATATGTCGAAGCTGGAAACAGAAATTGCAGGCATTGGCTACAAGCTGCTCTCGCATACCAGTGAACCGTATGTCAAGAAGGGGCTGTTCTCGTTCCACAAATAAGGAAGTATTTGGAATATTGCTGTATAAATACTCAGAAATTTGGTAAGAATGCCAAAAAATGAGGAATTCGCTTGCCCTTCGCTTTCAAATCGGTTATAATAGAATCAATGGAAAATCAATCCAAATGCGATCGATGATGATTTGAATGGGGGTATTTTGGATGCGAAAAACAAGATTGATTTTGGGTGCATTATTGGCAGCAGCCCTTGCTTGTACAGGCTGTGGAAAGGATGCAGATTCTACCGCAAATGTAGACTTGGAAGCCATGACTTCAGAAGCAGAAACAACACCGGAGGAAGAGCCGGAAGTGATTGTGAAAACTTCCATTGTAACAGAAATTGTGGTGAAGCCTGCAACCAAAACGGAAACAGTAGCCGATGCAACACCTGCTAAAACCGCAGCACCTGCCGCTCCTGCTGCAAATCCAACAACAGGGGACATTTATACGGATGTGATTGCACAATATCGGGTAGCCAGTGACAAAGAAGTTTATCCATATTCTTATGCGATGGCAGATTTGAATTTGGATGGCTATCCAGAATTGATGGTTAAGACCGGAAACTGTGAAGCGAATTTTGTCTATGAGATTTGGACAAAGGGAGCAGACGGAAAAGCAGTCAAAATAGGAACGGCGAGAGGTTTTCATTCTCAGCTGTATTATAATGACCAGACTGGATTATTATATAGCAACATGTGTATACAGGATGCACAGAGCATTTCCAGTTATGCAATGGTATCCGGCACATTACAGGAAACATTGCTTTGCAATTGGGGATTGCGAGACAGCGATTATTACCGCCAGAATGGCTATTATGATTTGACCAGAATGGATCATGTATTCTTGTTGGTAGAGAATGATATTAACGACTATGTTTTCCAAAACAGTGCGTTGCAGAGCGGAAACGACAGTGCAATGACGATTGAGGAATACGCAGCCCATGTAAACGGAGCAAGTTCCAATCAAAATCAATTTGAAGAGGACAAGCACTTAGTTACCGAAGCACCGCAGCAGCAGGAAACCACACCGCCAGCCGCTGCCGCCTCGGAAGATACCTTGAAAGAGCAGGTTCTCTCGAAATGTGGGAATAGTCCGTTGGATTGGTATTATGATGATTTCGATGGTGATGGAAACAAAGAAGCCTTTGCAATGGCATATCAAGATGATGGAATAGGTCATGAGATACTGGGCTTATTCTATGTCAATGCACAGGGAACGGTCACCGATTTAGGGACAGATTTCTGGGGTGCTTATGGATACGGAAGAGTCGTTGCCTATAACAGCAGCAAAAAATTTTTCGTATTTGATACTGGTAATGGTGGTTCTGGTTCTACTGATTACCTGTATGGTGTAACAAATGGGGCTTGCTATTCTTCCAACTTGTCTGGTTCTCTGCACGGCTTCCAAGTCGATGAGAACGGGGCATATACATTTGAAGGTGGTTCCGCTGCCCACGAACGTCCACAGATTCGGCTTTACTATGATGAAAGCACTGGCGATTTTCATCAGTAAGCAATTTGAATTTTCTGAATTTTCTATGAAACAGAAAACGCTCCGGCAAGGTTTTTCCCTGCCGGAGCGTTACTTGTATTGTATTATAAAAGATGAAAAGTTATTGATTTCGATGATAAAGAATCATCAGCCCTTTTAATAAGAGATCATCATCTAAAATCATCGGATGTTTACAAAGCGGAACAATGACTGTTGCAAGTCCGCCCGTTGCAACCACCGTACAGGGTTCACCAAGCTCTGCTTGAATGCGGTCGATCAAACCATCTAAGGAACAAGCGGTTCCAAACAGCAGACCGCTTTTCATACAATCAATGGTGTTTTTTCCAATGATATGCTTTGGCGGTTCGAGTGCGATTTTCGGAAGCTGTGCCGTGCGGGCAATGAGAGAATCATGTGAAACGCCAACACCAGGCATAATGATTCCGCCAAGATATTGTTTGTTTCGATTGATAACAGAAAGCGTGGTTGCTGTTCCCATATCAATGATGATCAGCGGCAGGGAATATTCCTGAATGCCGGCAACTGCTCCGACTACCAAATCACTGCCCAACTGTGCCGGATTGTTGATAACAATACTCAGACCGGTTTTCATGCCCGGTTCTACAACGGTTACAGAAACATTTAAGTATTTTTGCACCGCTCTTTGAAATGTGTTGGTCACAGAAGGAACGACAGAAGAGAGAATTGCCCCCTGTACTTCCTTTGGGTCAATGTTGTGAACATCCAATGCCGTTTTGACATCTGAAGCATATTCCAAGTCTGTGGCTGCCTGATTGGTGGAGATGCGTTCAATAAAGAGAATCGTTTCTCCCTCAAAACCGCCCAGTACAATATTTGTATTTCCAATATCAATCGCAAGAATCATTCCGCATGTTCCTCATTTCTGCTTTTATTCTGCTGCAACCAATTTTGCTTTTGGAGCAGGAACTAATTTTGCCTTTGTCAAAGCTGCCCCGACTGCACCCGTAACTAAAGTGGAAGAAACCCATTCTGCAATGGCATTTATGCCGACAAAGGCACAAACGAACAGAAAGACATTTTTTCCTGGTGCAAGTGTTTCCCGATAGGACAGGATGATATCCGTTTTCCCGAATAACAGAATCAGACTGCTCATATAGAACAGCGTATTCAGGAAAGCAGCAAAAAATCCGGTTACCGCACAGTTTGCGATCGCACTTGTGCAGTGCTTCCGCATGGCATTGGAGAGAAGTCCAATGAGCAGACCGTCCAGCATTCTTGGCACAAAGCATTGAAAAACGGTCAGGATCGGACTGATTCCAAACAGTGTCGTTCCCAGTACGCTGCCGCCAAAGCATTGTAAGAAGCTGGTCAATCCAAAAACACCGCCGGCAACGATGCCGCCTACTGGGCCAAGAGCAATTGCTGCAATTGCAACTGGAATGGTATTGAATGTAATGGCCAAAGGTCCAATATTCAAATATCCCAGCGGTGTGTAGGCGAGGATGACGAGGACTGCTGCCATTAAGCCCAGCAGTACCATAGATTTGATGTTTTTCTGTGATTTCATACAGAAACCTCCTTGTTATTATTCCCGAAACCGGGATACAATACAATACAAGTGCAGTATATCATATTTTTTTCAAATTTTATATATCTTTTTCTGAATTTTTTGTGTTATACTATGCACAACCCACCGGATAGAAACTGCATCCAATCTGGTGAAATGGAAACCGACAGGAGGAACGCCCATGTTAACAGGAAAAACCGTTGTGCTTGCCGTAACCGGCAGCATTGCTGCTTATAAAATCGCCAACCTTGCCCGTATGCTGAAAAAACTGCATGCAGATGTACAGGTTTTAATGACGCAAAACGCCACAAATTTCATCAATCCGATTACATTGGAAACGCTGACAAATCAGAAGTGTTTGATTGATACGTTTGACCGGAACTTTCAATACAGTGTGGAACACGTTGCCCTTGCGAAACGGGCAGATGTGGTTCTGGTTGCTCCGGCATCGGCAAACGTCATTGGAAAGCTGGCAAACGGCATTGCAGACGATATGCTGACGACAACCATTCTGGCGTGTCCGTGTAAAAAGTGGATTTCTCCGGCGATGAATCACAATATGTATCACAACCCGATTGTGCAGGACAATATCCAAAAACTGGAGCGATTCGGCTATGGCATCATTCCGCCAGCGACAGGAATGCTGGCAAATGGCGACATTGGGGACGGCAGAATGCCGGAAGAAACGGTATTGTTAGAATATCTCTTGCGGGAAATTGCCTATCCAAAAGACCTTGCCGGAAAGAAGTTCCTGATTTCTGCCGGAGCAACGCAGGAAGCGTTAGACCCTGTACGGTTCTTGACGAATCATTCCTCTGGAAAGATGGGCTGTGCATTGGCACGGGCAGCGATGCAGCGAGGAGCAGAAGTGACATTGGTTGCAGCTCATATGGAAGTTGCACCGCCGCCGTTTGTAAAAGTTGTTCGGGTGACATCCGCAGCAGACATGGCAGAAGCGATTTTACCGGTTGTAGCGGAATATGACTGCATCATCAAGGCGGCAGCTGTTTCCGATTATACACCTGTTGCCACCTCCACGGAGAAAATCAAGAAAGCAGACGGAACATTGACGGTTTCGTTCCAGCGGACGACCGACATCTTGAAAACGCTGGGTGAACACAAGCCGGAACATCTGTTTTTATGTGGATTTTCAATGGAAACTGAAAATGTTATAGAAAATTCTCGGAAGAAGCTGCAATCAAAACACTGTGATATGATTTGTGCGAACAGCCTGCGGAAAGCAGGGGCTGGATTTGGCGGCGATACGAATATTATTACGATTCTGACAGCAGAACGGGAAATTGAACTGGAACAAATGACAAAAGACGAAGCTGCCCACCGCATTTTAGATACCATACTGGAAAGCGGACTTTGATTGTGTAATTTTTGCAGTTCGTCCATCTCGGTTTAGGATGTGAAACTTTTAGAAAACCACTTGCCAATCAGAAAAAAATGTTGTATAATAAAATTAGTCACGTTTCGTGCAATCAATTTAAAAAAATGGAGGATTCCCACTATGTATCAGGATATGATGGATACCATCGGATTCGTTGGAAAGTACGATCCGGAAGTAAGTGCAGCAATGGAAAAAGAACTGGCAAGACAGAGAAGAAATCTCGAACTGATTGCCAGTGAAAATATTGTTTCTCCGGCTGTTATGGCAGCAATGGGTTCGGTTCTCACCAATAAGTATGCAGAAGGTCTGCCGCACAAGCGGTACTACGGCGGATGCGAATATGTTGACGTTGTAGAAGAAATTGCCATTGACCGTGCAAAGAAGCTGTTTGGTGCAAAGTTTGCAAATGTACAGCCGCACTCTGGTGCACAAGCAAACACCGCTGTATATTTTGCTCTGTTGCAGCCAGGTGATACCGTACTGGGCATGAGTCTGGCACACGGCGGACATCTGACACACGGTTCTCCGGTCAATATTTCCGGTAAGTATTTCAACTTCGTTTCCTATGGTCTGGGCGATGATGAAACCATTGATTATGACAAGGTAGCTGCTCTGGCAAAGGAACACAAGCCGAAGATGATTGTTGCAGGTGCAAGTGCATATCCAAGAATCATTGATTTCCCGAAGCTGGCAGAAATTGCAAAGTCTGTTGGAGCATATCTGATGGTTGACATGGCACACATTGCCGGTCTGGTTGCAGCAGGCGTGCACCCATCTCCAGTTCCGTATGCAGATATTACCACTACCACAACCCACAAGACCTTGCGTGGTCCTCGTGGCGGTCTGATTCTCTGCAACGATGAAGAACTGGCAAAGAAAATCAACAAGGCTGTTTTCCCGGGCACACAGGGTGGGCCATTGATGCACGTGATTGCTGGTAAGGCTGTTTGCTTCGGCGAAGCCATGAAACCGGAATTCAAGGAATACGGCAAGCACATTGTAGAAAATGCACAGGCACTGGCTGCGGCTTTGCAGCAGCGCGGCGTCAAGCTGGTATCCGGCGGCACCGACAACCACCTGATGCTCATCGACCTGCGGGACGAGGAGTGCACCGGCAAGGACTTGGAGCAGCGTCTGGACAGCGTGCACATCACCGCCAACAAGAACACCGTCCCCGGCGAGACCCGCAGCCCCTTTGTGACCTCCGGCGTGCGTCTGGGCACCCCGGCTGTCACCACCCGTGGCATGGGTGCAGCCGAGATGCAGGTGATCGCGGACTGCATTGCAGACTGCATCTGGCACTATGAGGAAAAGAAAGACGAGATCAGCGCCCGCGTTCTGCGCCTGACCCGGGAGTTCCCGCTGTACCAGTAAAAGCAACGTGTAAATAACAAGGCATCCGCAGCCGTTCTGCTGCGGGTGCCTTTTGTTACCAAAACGGGAGAGCCAAAAAAGGAGAAGAACGATGGAAAGCTTAGGCCTTTTGCATCTGTATTACGGCGACGGTAAGGGCAAGACCACAGCCGCTATGGGGCTTGCCCTGCGGGCACTGGGCAGCGGAAAACGTGTGGTCATCGTGCAGTTTTTAAAGGGCGGGCAGAGCGGCGAGATCCCGCTGCTGGAGCAGCTGGGGGCCACGGTCTACCGGGGCAAGGCCGGGCAGAAATTCGTCTTTCAGATGAATGAAGCTGAAAAGGCCGCTACCCGCGATTTGCAAAACAAAAACCTTGCGGCGGCGCTGGCGCAGCCCTGTGATATGCTGGTGCTGGACGAAGCCGGCAGCGCGTGGGAACTGGACATGGTGGATAAAGCCCTGTTGCAGCAGGCGGTGCTGCACCGCCCCGCCGGGCAGGAGTGCGTCCTGACCGCCCACGCAGCCCCCGGGTGGATGCTGGACGCCGCAGATTACCTTACCGAGATGTGCTGCCGCCGCCACCCCTACCAGAAGGGCATCAAGGCGCGCAAAGGCATCGAATACTAAAAACGCCCGGAGAACCGCAGCTTTCAGCGGACCTCCGGGCGTTTTTGTGTTTACTGTTTTGCAATGATATCGTGGTTGGCCGCCAGCAGGCCAAGGGCCAGCGCAGCGCTCAGGATGTCGGCCACAGCCTGAGCCATCAGCACGCCCTGATACTGGAACAGATGTACGCAGACCATCAATGCCAACAGAAACACCACGCCCTGACGGCTGATGGAGAGCAGGAAGGACGGTACGATTTTACCAGTTGCCTGGAACAGCACCGTGAGCAGGAGCACCACGCCGCCAAAGGCTGCGGTGTAGACCTGCCAGCGGAGCATCTGCGCACCAGTGGCGATCATCCCGGCATCCTGCACGAAGAGCTGCATCAGCGCACCGGAATTCAGGCAGAGGATGAGGGACAGCACCACGGCAATGGAGACGAGGAAGGTCAGACAGAAGCAGATGAGCTTGCGCATCACGTCCCGCTTTTTTGCGCCGTACAGGTAACCGAACAGTGGGATGCCGCCGAACGAGAAGCCAACCAGAACCAGCTGGGCGATCATGCTCACCTTGCTGGCAATGCCCATGGCGGCAATTTTATCGTTGCCGTAAAGCAAGAGAAACTGGTTCATCACAATGACAGTCAGGCTCTGCATCAGGTTGCTCAGCGCGGCAGTAACACCCACGCCCAAAATCTGCTGCAGCTCCCTGCCCGTGACGTGGCACTGGGACAGCTTGACAGACAGGCAGCGGCTCTTTTTGTGGAGCAGCCACAGGAAGTACAGGTCGCTGCACAGGTAGCCCACAATGGTGGCAATGGCCGCGCCCCCTGCGCCCCAGCCCACTGTGGTGATGAGGATGGGATCGAGGATGATATTGATGACCGTGCCGCCGATGCTGCCGATCATGGACTGGGTGGCCATGCCCTCACAGCGGACGAGGTTGGAATGGATAAAGTTCAGCACCGTGGCCGGGGCACCAATGGCCAGCACGGTGTAATAGGCCTGTGCGTGCGGCATCGTCTCAGCAGTCGCACCCAGAATGCCCAGCAGCGGGGCGCGGAACAGCATCATCAGGGCCGCCAGCACCACGCCCGTGGTCAGGGCCACATAGAAGCAGAACGAGCTGACCCGGCCGGTGCCCTCACGGTCGTCCTGTCCCAGCAGGCGGGAAATGAGTGAGCTGCCGCCCTGGCCGTAGATGTTGCCGAAGGCCATGAGGGCTGTGAACACCGGCGCACAGAGCGAAACACCCGCAATCAGCGCCGTATCGTTGGACTGCGCAATAAAAAAGGTATCGGCAAGGTTATACACTACGCTCACCATCAGGCCGAACACCGAGGGCAGCGCCATCTTGAAATAGGTGCGGTACAGATGATCGAGATCAAAAATAGAATCCATTGGTTTTTCCTCCACTTTCGTCCCTATTATAAAGGTTTTGCTTGCATTTGTTTGTGACACATGGCACAATGAAATAAAAGAAATGAGGTGAACTCATGCAGGAAATTCGTGACCCAGCCTGTCTGGAAACGCTGTACCGGAAGCTGGAACTTTCCTCCCGGACCAGAACAGCAAAACGCCCGCGCAGGAGCTTTCCTGTGCGGGCGCTGCATTTCCTTTTGTGTTTTACCGCACCAACAGCAGCAGCCAGGCGGATGCCACAGCCTGCAGGATGAGCCAGCGGGCCACGACCTGCTCATCGCTCCAGCCCAGACGCTTGCGCACATGGTCGTGCAGCGGGGTCAGGGTGTTCTTGAGGATGGAGATGTGCAAAAACCGCTTGAAGCTGATCTTCAGGATGCCCAGGCTGCCGTCCACAATGAACACCAGCGCGGCCAGCAGGAAGGCGAAGGGGTGGCTGCTCTTGAGGGCCAGAACGGCCAGGAAGAAGCCCATGGCGCGGCTGCCCGCGTCACCCATCAGCAGGGTAGAAGGCTTGGCGTTCTGCCACAGGTAGGCCAGCAGGGCACCAATGAACACGATGCCTGCGGTGGCGTAATCCCCCAGTTCCTCCCAGTAGGCCAGCAGGAAGGTACCGATGCTGACCACGGCAAGGCTGGCGGAAAGGCCGTCCACGCCATCGGTGCAGTTGACCACATTGATGCTGGTCCAGATCAGAATAACGATCAGCAGCAGGTACACAGCATACGGCAGAGTGAAGCTCCACTGCAGGAAATTCACACCGCAGCCGTTGAAGTTGAGGTAGGTCACACCTGCAACAATGGCAATGGCAAAATCAATGATACCCTTTTTATACTCGTTCCATGCAGTTTCAGCAGCATCGTCAAAGTAGCCGGACAGCATGGATGCAATGAGCAGGATGGTGTAGATGACGTATTCCACCTTGAACGGCAGGAATGCCAGCGATACCAGTGCGATGCACAGCACGAAGATCAGGCCGGAACCACGGGCCTTACCCTTGGAAAGCGCACCGTTCACCGCAAACTCGCGGCCATGGTCGTGCGGAAGCTTATCGTGAAAAACGGAGTCCATCAAAGCCGTAAGGGCAAACGCCAGCAGGAATGCCAGAGCATCGACACCGCGCTGTCCTACGACCGAAAGCAGTGATTCGATCATATTCAAAGTTCCTCTTTCTTTTATGTTTGTGAGAGAAGTGTATCACGCTATCCATAAAAAATCAATCATTCCCGGAGAAAAATCCACGTTTGATTGACTTTCTGCAGCACCGCACTTATAATAGTATATCAGTCTGTCGAAAAAGTTATTGTTTCTATAAAAGGAGAACTCATGTCCATCTCTCTTGAGCAGCTTTCGGCGCAGATGCGCCGGGGCGAACAGGTGCCGCTGCGGCACACCATGCAGGTGGTGCTCACACTGAGCATCCCATCCATCCTGCAGCAGATCGTGGTAACTGCGGTGGAGTACATCGACGCAGCCATGGTGGGGCATATCGGTGCCGCCGCCACCGCTTCCATTGGCATCGTCAGTTCCAGCACATGGCTGCTGCACGGGATGCTGGCCGGGCTGTGCATGGCGTTTTCCATTCAGGTGGCGCAGTATCTGGGCGCAGATCGCCAGCAGGACGCCCGGGGCGTTTTGCGGCAGTCCATGCTGTTCAATCTGGCGGTGGGTCTGGCGGCAGCGGCCTTTGGCGTGGGCATCAGCCGGTTTCTGCCCGGGTGGCTGGGCGCAGACACGGCATTGCAGACAAACGCTTCGGCCTATTTTGCAATATGGTCGGCTTCCCTGCCCTTTATCATGGCCATGGGCACCTATGCCGCCATGCTGCGCTCCACCGGCGATGCCCTGACCCCCGGCCTGATCAGCGTGTTCACCTGCGTGCTGGACATCATCTTCAACTTTTTCCTCATCAACCCCACGCGGGAGATGACGGTATTCGGCCAGAACCTCACGGTCTGGGGGCTGGGCTGGGGCGTGCCGGGCGCGGCGCTTGGCACAGCCCTTGCCAACGCTGTGGGCGGTACGCTGGCGCTGGGCGTTCTGCTGCTGCGGGATGGCCCGCTGTGCATCCGCAAGCCCGGCTCGTGGCACATTACCCGCGCCTGCCTGCATAACGTGTGGAAGGTGGGCGCACCGCTGGCGGCAGAGCGCGCTGCCCTGTCCTCGGCACAGGTGCTGCTGGTGCGCATCGTGTCCGGGCTGGGCACTACCGCCATTGCGGCCAACAGCCTGGGCGTGAGCGCCGAAAGCCTGTGTTACATGGCAGGCTACGGCGTCCAGGACGCCTCCCTTGCCATGGTAGGCCAGGCCGTGGGCGCCCACCGGCGGGATATGGCCAAACGCATTGCCTGGCTGTGCACCGGTATGGGCATGGCCATCATGGCGCTGACCGGCGTGGGCCTGTATGTGTTTGCTCCGGCCTTGATGGGCATCTTCACCGCCGATGCCGCCGTTATTGCGCTGGGCGCACGGGTGCTGCGCATCGAAGCCTTTGCCGAACCGATGTTCGGGGCAAGCATCGTGGCCAGCGGCTCCATGCAGGGCGCGGGCGACAGCACCGGCTGCTTTGTGCTGAATCTTGTCAGCATGTGGGGCGTGCGGCTGACCTTGGCGGTCCTGCTGGCTCCCCGCTTTGGGCTGGTGGGCGTATGGGTGGCCATGTGCGCCGAGCTTTGCACCCGCGGCGCACTGTTTTTGCTGCGCATGGCGCGGGGCAAATGGCTGGATAAAGGCGCGTTGGCGTAAAGTTTCTTATAAATTCAAAGAGCCGGAAAGTCCGCAGACTTTCCGGCTCTCTGTTATCTCAGCAGCTTACTTGCGGCCGTGCAGGATGGGAGACAGGGGCTTATAGATCAGCAGGCACAGCACGGCGTCCAGCAGACCCTTGACCAGCGTGAAGGGCATGTTGAAGATCACAAGGCACTTGATCAGGCTGTCGGCAGAGGGCAGAATGGCCTGATACATTCCCAGAATGGCTTCCAGCGGCATGTGGTAGAACTGTACATAGGCCGGGTAGGTGATAAAGTAGTTGGAGGGCACGCTGAACACGGCCATGACGGCTGCACCGGCGATGGCACCCAGAATGGCGGTCTTGCGGCTCTTGTGGCGCTTATAGACAAAGCCCGCCACAGCGGAGAACACCGCACCCAGCATAAAGTTGCACAGCTCGCCCACGCAGGCGGTGGAGGTGCCCTTGATGATGATGTGCAGCAGGTTCTTCATAAAGCTGATGACCACGCCGTACACCGGGCCCAGTGCAAAGGCACCCAGCAGGGCGGGCAGGTCGGAGAAGTCCATCTTGACGAAGGACGGGATGAGCATCGGCAGCGGGAACTCGATGAACATCAGGATAAAGGCGACCGCGCTGAGCATGGCGGCAACGGTCAGGTTGTGGGTGGTATTCTTTTTCATGGTAGTTGTCCTCCCCGGGGTGTACTCCCCGTTCAAATTTGTTCGGAAAGCCCTTTTCGCGCTGGATCGAACCGGAAAGACAAACCAAAAAGCGCCCTGCTGCAACCAAAAAACTGCAACAGGGCGCACAGACGCAATTTGCCTGCCGTTTCTTGCATCCGGACTATACCGTTGGTCCCGGAGTTGCACCGGGTCAGCACCCTTGCGGGTGGTCGCGGACTTTACCGCCAGTGGGGAATTGCACCCCGCCCTGAAACGAACTTTCTGGCCTAGAGTATAGCGCGGTACTGCGGCGCTGTCAAGCCCCCTTTCCAAAAAGTTTGCACATTTTTTGTCAAAGTGCGTTTTCACCTTTCTTTCCTTGCCCCGGGCGGCAGAGTATGCTATCATAATATGCGTTGTGAAAAAACACAGGAGGTTTTCCATGATTTTCTCGATCCGTGGCCTTGGTTTTGAACTGGGCTCTCTTCTGCTGGAAGGCTGGGCAGCCTTTGCCGCCCGCGTGGTGTGCGCGGCGCTGCTGCTGGCGCTTGGCTGGCTGGCGCGGCAGCTTTTGTCCCGCAGGGTGTTCCCTGCCCTGCTGCGCCGCAACTGGCGGCTGGCCGGTACGCCCATTCTGCTGCGCAGCTTTGCCGTACCGCTGCAGCGGCTCACCCTTGCAGCGTTCATCTATGCCGCAGCGGCCAGCCTGCCGTGGGCAATTGCCGGCGTAAATAAATTTCTGCTCACAGTCTTTGAGCTGGCCGCCACCTTTTTTGTGTGTCAGGGACTGTACGCCGCCGCCGACCTCACCGACCTTTTGCTGGCGAGCTGCGGCGAGGAGGTGCGCACTAACCGCACTCTAACCACCCTGCTGAACAAGGTGTACAAAGTTCTCATCGTGGTTCTGGGCGTTATGACCATGGCACAGGAGAGCGGCCTGCCGGTGGGCAGCATCGTAGCCAGTGCGGGTCTTGTCGGTCTGACCATCTCTCTCGCGGCGCAGGACAGCGCCAAAAACCTGTTCAGCGGGCTGGTCATCCTGCTGGACCGACCCTTTTCCATCGGCGACTGGATCACCGTGGGCGATGTTTCCGGCGAGGTGGTGGACATCAACTTCCGCTCCACCAAAGTCCGCGCGTTGGATAACTCGGTGTACATCCTGACCAACAGCACGGTCAGCTCTGCCACCATCAACAACGGTACTTTGCGTAACAAGCGGCTGTACCGCTTCACCCTCGGGGTCACCTACGACACCACCCGTCCCCAACTGGAACAGCTGATGACCGACCTGACCGCCATGCTCAAGGCCAGCCCCTACACCTACGAGGACTCGGTGCTGGTCAAGCTGAGCGGCTTCGGCGCTTCCAGCATCGACCTGCTGGTGTCTGCCTACCTGCGCACCGCCGACATGACCCGCTTTTTGCAGATGCAGAACGATCTGAACCTTGACCTGATGGACGTGATGCAGAAAAACGGCGTGGACTTCGCCTTCCCCTCCACCACCGTGTATCTGGAAAAGAACAACTGAACTTTTTTGGAGGGCTCCTTCCTATGACACAGCTTTTGCTGCCTATCATTTACTTAGCTTTTATCAGTCTTGGCCTGCCA
>OHYB01000871.1_pt1 | contig 13148 bp, 12 predicted proteins | sample 1580181 | NCBI WGS metagenome assembly OHYB01 (sample SAMEA3882510, study PRJEB24775) | human gut metagenome | biome: human-associated habitat; feature: intestine environment; material: feces | place: Netherlands | collected 2009/2010
GGCTATTTTGCCACCCTGCCCCATGATTTTGAGGAGGCTGCCTACATCGACGGTGCAGGCTACTTCTCCACCATGACCCGTATCATCTTCCCCATGGCAAAGCCCTCCATCATCACCATCATCCTGTTCAACTTCCTGTCCTTCTGGAACGAGTACATCATTTCCATGACGCTGATGAGCTCCACCAGCGCGCCCCGCACCCTGCCGGTGGGCCTTTTGAATCTGATGCAGGCCCAGCAGAGCGCGGCCCAGTACGGCACCATGTATGCCGGTCTGGTGCTGGTGATGCTGCCCACCCTGATCCTGTACATCTGCGTGCAGAAGCAGCTGACACAGGGCATGACCGTGGGCGGTCTGAAAGGGTAAGGTGACAAACGATGAAAGCATTCTGGAAAAATCATCCCGCCCTGCGCATGGTGCTGATGCTGGTGCTGTTTGTGCTGTCCATCGCGCTGGTGACAGCAGGCTGGAAAATGACCGGGCAGCTGGCTGGTCTTGGCATCATGCTTTTGGGGGTGGCGCTGCTGCTGGCCGTGCTGGCGCTCTATAACGCCCCCTATCGGGATTGAGGAGAAGAGAGATAAAGGAGAATTCCCATGGAAGAAAATAAAATGACCGGGCGCGTAACGATCCCGACCGATCTGGACGTGGTGCCCGAAACGCTGCAGATCCTGAAAAAGTGGGGCGCGGATGCCATCCGTGACTGCGACGGCACCGACTTTCCGCAGGAGCTGAAGGATGCCGATGCAAAGATCTACTCCACCTATTACACCACCCGCAAGGACAACGCGTGGGCCAAAGCGAACCCGGACGAGGTGCAGCAGTGCTACATTATGACCGGCTTCTACACCGCCCCCGGTGACACCGTGACCATTCCGCTGATGAAGGGCATCAGCCCGGAGCTGATGCAGGTGAACACCAACGACGACATCACCCGCTGGTGGGAGGTCATGGATCGAACCACCGGTCAGCCCGTGCCGCCGGAGCAGTGGAGTTACGCCGACGGCAGTGTGACCGTACAGGCCGTACCGTTCCATGAGTATACCGTCAGTTTTCTGGCTTACCTCATCTGGGACCCGGTGCATATGTACAACGCTACCACCAACGGCTGGACGAATTTTGAGCACCAGATCACCTTTGACGTGCGTCAGCCCAAGACCCACAAGTATTCCATGGAGCGCCTGCGCAAGTTCATTGCAGAGCACCCCTATGTTAACGTCATCCGCTACACCACCTTCTTCCACCAGTTCACCCTGATCTTCGACGAGCTGAAGCGGGAGAAGTTCGTGGACTGGTATGGATACTCTGCTTCGGTCAGCCCTTATATCCTCAACCAGTTTGAGCAGGAAGTGGGCTACAAGTTCCGCCCGGAGTACATCATCGATCAGGGCTACTATAACAACCAGTACCGGGTGCCCAGCAAGGAATTCCGGGATTTTCAGGCCTTCCAGCGCCGCGAGGTGGCAAAGCTTGCCAAGGAGATGGTGGACATCACCCACGCGTGCGGGTGCGAAGCCATGATGTTCCTCGGCGATCACTGGATCGGCACCGAACCTTTCATGCCGGAGTTCAAGACCATCGGACTGGATGCCGTAGTGGGCAGCGTGGGCAACGGCTCCACCCTGCGCCTGATCTCTGACATTGAGGGCGTAAAGTACACCGAGGGCCGTTTCCTGCCGTACTTCTTCCCCGACACCTTCCACGAGGGCGGCGACCCGGTGCGGGAAGCCAAGGAGAACTGGGTTACAGCCCGCCGCGCTATCCTGCGCAAGCCCATCGACCGCATCGGCTATGGCGGCTATCTGAAACTGGCCTTGCAGTTCCCGGAGTTCGTGGACTACGTGGAGAGCGTCTGCAACGAGTTCCGCGAACTGTACGAGAACATCAAGGGCACCACACCCTACTGTGTCAAGCGAGTGGCCGTGCTGAACTGTTGGGGTAAAATGCGGGCTTGGGGCTGTCACATGGTGCATCACGCCCTCTATTACAAGCAGAACTATAGCTATGCCGGTGTCATTGAGATGCTGTCCGGTGCGCCCTTTGATGTGAAGTTTATCAGCTTTGAGGATATCAAGAACGACCCGCATCTGCTGGATTCGTTGGATGTCATTATCAATGTCGGCGATGCCGACACCGCACACACCGGCGGCATCTGGTGGGAAGACCCGGAGATCTCCTCCGCTATCCGCAAGTTCGTCTGGAACGGCGGCGGCTTTATCGGCGTGGGTGAGCCTTCCGGTCACCCGTATCAGGGCCACATTCTCCAGCTTGCCAGCGTGCTGGGCGTGGAGGAAGAAAACGGCTTCACCCTGAACTACGACAAATACAACTGGGAGGAGCACCCCGACCACTTTATCTTGCAGGACGCCGACCAACCCGTGGACTTTGGCGAGGGCAAAAAGAACATCTACGCCCTTGAGGGCACCGAAGTGCTGGTGCAGCGAAACAAGGAAGTGCAGATGGCTGCCCACGACTTCGGAAAGGGGCGCGCCGTGTACATCAGCGGCGTGCCGTACAGCTTTGCCAACAGCCGTACCCTGTACCGTGCTATCCTGTGGAGTGCCCACAGCGAGGAGGAACTGCATACATGGTTCAGCTCCAATTATAATGTAGAAGTTCACGCCTACGTCAAGAACGGCAAGTATTGTGTGGTGAACAACACGTACGAGCCGCAGGACACCACCGTTTACACCACAGACGGCAGCAGCTTTGCTCTGCATCTGGATGCCAACGAGATCAAGTGGTATGAGATCTAAGTTCTCCTTTTCATAAACGAACACAACGGGCAGCTCTGTTACCGGAGCCGCCCGTTGTGTTTGCTGTATCTGCCGATAACTCAACCTGTGTCAATCGAACGCTGCAATGGAGATGGCTGGAAACGCAGAAATTCAGTAATGCGAGCGTAATAGACCTGCAGAAAAAAGAAACTGCCCGTGCGAGTATGCGTAAGATGGTGAAACACTTACTGAAAAATTTAAGTATCCACCGGTGGCATATGATAAAATTTGTATACTTCAATACGTTAAAGAAAGTTTGGAGAACCATTCAAAGAAATGCTCTGAACAAAAGCAGAATACGGCTATTTTGACATAGCAACGCTACTTATATAGAGTGAAGCCCTACTTATAAATAGTGGTGTCAGGAATTGAGATTTTGTGATACCAAAAAAGACACCCTCGCTTTTGATAGGAATCTCATGCAGGGATGTCCTTATCTCAACGCGAAGGTGTCTTAATAACGAGGGTCAGATGCCACGGAACGTAAAGGTGAACTCCACAGGCTTGGTCACATCAGGAATATACTCCGGGTGGACATTGGCACCCCAGCTGTCATCGCCGCCAACGCCCATCTGCTCGCCCATAGCACGGATGACCGTGTAATGGACCGGGGGCAGCTCGTAGGGATGCTTGGCACTCTCCATTTCATGGGGAGTGTAGGGCAGCGCAGAGAAGAACATGGGCTTTGCGGCATCTGCGGTAAACAGCAGCCCGCGACCCTTGCGGTCCACTACCTTTGCCCAGCGCACAGCGGTCTTTGCACCGCACTCCTGCGGCACAAGGTACTGTGCCATGTTGTCTGCGACCTTGTTCTGGTAAATGCCCAGCTTTGCACCATGCTGACGATCCCAGTAGGTCTCCGCAGGGCCGTTTCCGTACCACTCCACCGTGTCGTAGTCAGCGTCGATCTTGAACAGTACGCCGAACTCCGGCATTGCTGCAAGTCCTTCCACCGGGTCATAGTGCAGGGTGGTCTGGATGCGGCCATCACCGAACACACGGTACTGCAGGCTGCACTCTGCTGCGGGGCTGGTCTGGAGGTTATAGAGATAGGTCACGACCACGCTGTCGGCTTCCACCTCGCAGGTGGGGTTCTGGAGGATGGTGCCGCCGTGAACAGACGGGATCTCCTTGCCGATGCCCTTGGCGGTAGCGTACAGGCTTGCCAGCTTCCACTGACCGCGAACGCCGCCCATGTTGTTGCCGCAGTCGTTGTCGGTGGGAGCGCGCCAGAAGTTGGGACGGGGAATCTCCTGAATCATCTCCTTGCCGGCATAGCGGTAGGAAGTCAGACCGCCGTTCAGATCGGAGAACAAAACATCGAAATTCTCACCCCGGACACCGATGTTGTGTGTACCGTGCGTAACGGTAAACGGTGTGACCTTCTTGCTGAGAATGGAACGGACCGCAGCGATCACACCCTGTCCAAAGGCGACTTCATGACCCTTCTTTGCCCAGCTGGTGTCCTCCTTCAAACGGAAGCTGATGGTCACTGCATATTCACCGGGGAGCGCAGGAACCATAAACGGCAGCGGGAAGCTGGAACGCTCTTCGGGAGCAACATCAATATTGGTCAGTTCCTGCTGCTGATACAGCTTTCCATCGCGATGCAGCAGAGCAACGCAGTCGAAAGCATCCGTAGAGGTGAACAGGTTCTTATTCCAGACTTCAAAGCCAGAGTTGTCGATGGAAACGGCGATGTTCTGATAGCAGAACTTGACCTCCTGCATCTTGGGAGAAGGAGCACGATCACCACCGTAGGCAATGCCGTTTCCGCTGAAATTATAGTCGGTAGGACGCTCACCGAAGTCGCCGCCGTAGGCTTGGAACCACTTGCCGTAGCGGTCTTTTTTCCAGATGGACTGGTCGATGTAATCCCAGATAAAGCCGCCCTGATAGCCGCAGTCCTTCTGGTCGGCAAGTTCCGTGTACTTGTGCAAAGCACCGTTGGAGTTGCCCATAGCATGAGAATATTCGCACTCGATATAAGGCCGCTTATCGCCCTGTGCCAGATACTCTTTAATGTCCTTCACAGTGCTGTACATATGGCTCTCGATATCGGTGGTTTCGAGGAAGCGGGGATCATTGACCACACCTTCGTAATGCACCAGACGGGTGTCATCAAAGCGGCGGACCATCTCTGCCATCTGGAGCAGGGTCTCACCGCCAAACGATTCGTTGCCCAGAGACCAGATCAGAACAGCAGGATGGTTTTTGTCACGCTGGTAAGTGGAATTCATGCGGTCAAACAAGACAGCTTTCCACTCCGGCTTATCATTGGGCAAAACGCCCTCGATGCCGCGAATGCCCGCCTGATGGATGTCCCATGTGCCATGGGATTCCAGATTGTTCTCTGCGATCAGATACAGACCATACTCGTCGCACAGGTCGTACAGTGCATCCTGATTCTGGTAATGGCTGGTACGGATGGCATTGATGTTGTTCTGCTTCATGGTGATGATATCCCGAAGCAGTTCCTCATGGGTGTGTACGCCCACAGCACGACCCGTAATGGAGCTGAACTCATGACGGTTGGCACCCTTGAACACGATGCGCTTGCCGTTGAGCAGCATCCGATTGTTCTTCAACTCGAACTTGCGGAAACCGACTTTCTGCCCGGTCACCTCTACCAGATGGCCTGCATCGTCCAGCAGCTCGATTTCCAGTTCATACAGAGCCGGGTCCTCTGCACTCCACAGGTGGGGGTTCTCCACCGCATGGCTGAACAGAGCAGAGCCGCCGTTCAGTGCGATTTTTTCGGAGAACACTTCCAGCTCACTGCGGCGCAGGGTCAGACGGGCTGCGCCCTTACCCTCCACCTGCAATGCAACTTCCAGCGTGGAATGAGTAAAATCATCCCCGGCAAACAGCGTTTTGACGGATATATCTTCCAGATGCACGGTGGGGATGGCGTACAGCCACACGCTGCGGAAGATGCCGGAGAAGCGGAAGAAGTCCTGATCTTCGCACCAGCTGGAGGAAGTCCACTTGAACACCTGCACAGCAAGTTTGTTCACGCCCGGCTGGAGATAGGGAGTCAGATCGAATGCGTGTGCGGAGAAGCTGTCCTCGGTGTAACCCACATAAGACCCGTTCAGCCAAAGAGCCATGCCGCTTTCCACACCCTCGAACTCGATGTGGACGGGCTTGCCCTGCATGGATTCCGGCAGCTCGAAGTATTTTACATAGCTTGCCACCGGATTGAACCGCTGCGGGATCTCGCCCGGCTGTACTTCTTCACGGCCATCCCACGGATACTGAACATTCGCGTACTGGGGAATGTCGTAGCCCTCCATCTGGATGTGTGCCGGAACATGAATGTCATCCCAGCCGCTGCAATCGTAATCCGTCTTTTCAAAGCCGGGGATGGCACTGGTGTAGTTCTTTGCGTAGGCGAATTTCCAGATACCGTCCAGCTTCAGCGCCAAAGAAGAGGAGCCTGTCCGATATTCTTCGCGGGAAGCGTAAGTACGGAAACTTGCATGAGCATTCAGCACGTTTTCCTTGAAAAAGGTGGGGTCTTTTACTTTTGCAAAATCAAATGCAGCCATAGTATTTCCTCATTTACCTTTTATAATTTTATAATATTTCTCCAGCCTCCCCGGAGGAATCGCTGGATTCCTCCGGGGAACAGCAGATGAAGGAGAAATGATAATGGCTTGTTATCAGACTGCTGCACGCAGTTTTTCATTTGCTTCTTCGACCTTCATACGAGAGAGAATGAAGGTGATGATGGCATCCAGAGCAAACGGAATCACCAGATACATGATCTTCAGCATATTGATGCAGGAATCCGGCTGAACGGTCAGAGCGCTGTCAAAATGGCTTGCTGCCAGCAGCCAGCCGGTGATGGCAGTACCCAGACCGCCGCCCAGCTTCACACCGAGAGAAGTGCAGGAGTACATCGTGCCATCCACGCGCTTATGCTTCGTCAGCCAAGTATATTCAGAGCAAGCAGCAATCGCAGCGTTCATATCGCCCTGCCAAGGACCCTGACCAAGAGCTGCGATTGCAGTAAAGAGCAGCATCAAGGTCACATTGCCGCTGCCCATGTAACCAGCTACAGCAACCAGTGCACGAGAAATCGTTGCCAGAGTATAGCTCATTACATTCAGCTTATACATTCCATTCCACTTTGCAACCAAGGTCGGGGTGAACACCAGTGCGATGATCAGAGGAATGTTGATTGCCCAAGAGAATACACCGAACAGATTCTGGTTGCCAAGGATGTAGGTTGCATAGTAGGTGCCCATGCTGATCATGGCACCGTAGATCTGCTGCAAAATGTAGGTGACGCAAATCATCATATAATATTTGTTACCAGCAAGCAGCTTTGCAGCCTGAACCAGATTGTACTTTTCGTCCTGCTCGATTTCCTTTTTGTCGGTGGTATCCACCAATTCGCCTTCCGGCAGTTCCTTCACGGAGAAAACGGAGAGGGTGTTGACAAGCAGACCGATGATGGCGTAGATGATTGCAACAGTGCGCCAACCGGCAGCACCACCGCCCAATGCCGTAACAGCACCCAGCGTGATGGACTGGATGAGCAGGCTGGTGGCAAAGGCGAACATGAAACGCCAAGAACCCATCTCGACCTGTTCGGCACTGTTCTTCGTGACGAGAGCAGTCAGTGCAGAGTAAGCAATGTTGTTGGCAGTGTAGAATACAGCGTTCAGCAGAGTATATGCGATCAGGAACCATGCGTACTGTGCAAACTGTCCCAGATTGGTCGGGATGGCGAAAATTGCCACCAGCGTAATGGCACAGCCAATGTAGCCGTACAGCATCCAAGGACGGGCTTTGCCCATCTTAGAATGCGTTTTGTCAATCAAAGAACCAAAGAAAATGTCCGTCACACCGTCCAGCAGTTTGGAAACTGCAATCAGAGTGCCGACAATACCGGGGTTCAGGCCAACGGTGTTGGTCAGATAGATCATGACGAAGGAGGACAGGAATGCATACACCACGTTGCCTGCAATATCGCCTGAACCATAGCCGACTTTATTATACCACTTTAGATAACGTTTCTCAGTCATTGTGCTTTCTCCCATCTTGCTTGTTTTGTGTGGGCGCGACCAATCTGCTGCGCACTTCAGACTGGAATTCTCATTACGCAAGTTGCCCAAATCTCTTGCGTTTCGTCTGAAAATATTATAGAATCTAATGGAACGAAAAGATATAGACAAGATGGAACAAAATATGCACAAAATCAAAGAGTTTGTAATTTTTTGATAGAACATTTCCCAAATCACTGTAAAATCTCTGAAGATGAGGAGGACGCAGGGATGTATTTCAACTCAGGATATTTGAACAACTCCCGTTTGGATTTCAAAGACTACTCAAAGCCGCTGGTCGTAGGCAGTTGCGGCACTTATCGCTTGAAAAAACGCCCTAAGCTACCTACTTTTTGGGCAAAGGGTCGCAGAGACTATCAAATCCTCTATGTGGCATCTGGTAAAGCACACTTCTGGTTCGATGGTGTTGAGGAAGTGGTGACTTCTGGACACATGGTGCTTTATCAGCCGAAAGAAATCCAGAAGTATGTCTACTATGTAGAAGATCATCCAGAGGTGTTCTGGATTCACTTTACAGGATATGATGTCAAAAACATCCTGAACTATCACGGAATACCCTTGGACAAGCACGTTTTTTACAGCGGCACACTGCCGGATTACAAAATGCTGTTCCGAAAGATCATCCGGGAACTGCAACAATGTGAATATGGCTATGAAGACTATATTGCTTCTCTCTTCAACATCATTCTGCTTTTAGTAAGCAGGCAACAGCAGGAAAGCGAGAAAACAACTACAAGCATCCCCGAAGAAATCGAAGCCGCCGTTGCCTACTTTAACGAGAATTATAATACAAAGGTCAGTGTGGACGATTACGCAGAATCGCTGCATATCAGTACGAACTGGTTTATCCGTAATTTTAAGCTGTACATGAAAATAAGCCCTGCACAATACATCCTGTCCCTTCGGATGGTAAATGCACAAAGCTTATTGGAGAACACCGAATACAATATTGGAGAAATTGCAGAGATCGTAGGGTATGATAACCCACTCTATTTTAGCCGGGTATTCAAGAAAGAGTATGGTGTCAGTCCGGCACAGTACCGAAAGAATCTGGAAGAATCTACTGAAAAATGAGAAAGATTCCTTATAAATAAGGAGAGTAGAACCATGCCGATAAAAAATGCGATCCACAGCCAACAAGTCTACGACCCAACGGATGAATCCATCATGGCAGAGCAGGAACTTTGCATGGAGCGGCTGTATGCTTATAATCATACCCGCCCTTCCGAACACGCAAAACGGGCGTAGCTTTTGAAAGAAATGCTTGCAGAGTGCGGCGCAGGCTGCTGGATCGAGCCGCCGTTTCACGCCAATTGGGGCGGAAAGCACGTTCACATGGGCGATTATGTCTATGCCAACTTCGGGTTGACCTGCGTGGATGATACCCATATCTACATCGGGAAGCACACCATGATCGGCCCAAACTGTGTCCTTGCAACCGCAAACCACCCGATCCTGCCGGAACTGCGGGAGAAAGCATACCAGTACAATCTGCCCATCCGCATCGGTCGCAACTGTTGGCTGGGAGCTGGCGTGATCGTGGTGCCGGGTGTCACCATTGGGGATAATACGGTGATCGGTGCGGGAAGCGTTGTGACAAAGGACATTCCTGCTAACGTAGTGGCCGTAGGCAACCCATGCCGTGTGCTGCGCCCCATCAGCGAACATGACAAAGAGTATTTCTATCGGGATTGAAAAATCAATTGGGATGCGTTATAATCAGAAAATATTATGGGAGGTATGGTTATGAAGAAGAATAATTATTTGCCTGCTGTGCTTTGCACTTTGTGCACAGTTGCTTGTGTACTCAGAACTTGTATTGATGTCATTGAAAAACCAGATGAAAAATCGTATTTTCCATTCCTGGCAAATCTTTTTTGCGGAATTTTCTGGGGAGCCGAGTCTATTCTGAACTTCAAAAAGTGCAACTCACAGAAAGCCTGATGCGTTACGCAATACAAGGAATTGAATGAGCCAAAGGAGAAAAAATGAGTTACGCAATCGTATTCAGCAGTAAAACAGGCAACACAAAATTATTGGCAGACACGCTGCACGCCTGTCTGCCACAGGAAAACTGCTGCTATTTTGGCACCCCGGACCCTGCTGCCATGGAAGCGGACGACCTCTATGTGGGCTTCTGGACAGACAAGGGAAACGCTGACGAAAGCACTTTGGACTTTTTGAAGCAGCTGCACGGCAAAAATATCTTCCTTTTTGGCACCGCCGGCTTTGGCGGCAGTGAGGAGTATTTCAACAAGATCCTGAAAAAGGTGGAGCGTTCGCTGGACAGGAGCAACACGGTCTTCGGCCATTATATGTGTCAGGGCAAGATGCCGCTTTCGGTACGCCAGCGGTATGAGGGCATGAAAAAGCAGCCGATCCATCTGCCCAATCTGGATGCACTGATCGAGAATTTTGACAACGCCCTTTCTCACCCGGATGCAGAAGATCTGGAACGGTTAAAGCAGGCGGTAAAATGATCAAAAGGCAGCGGTTTTCCTCAAACAGAGGAAGCCGTTGCCTTTTTTGCTTAGCGGATGATCCTACGCTCCTGCCTGCGGCTCCGCGGTTCTTATCCCACGCTTCTTTTATAAAAGAACAGGTACTGCTGCACGATGCCTGCTTCCAGCCCGAACTGCGGGAACGGGTCCTGCCCGGCAAACTCGTCCCGGATGAGCCGTTCGATCCAGACATCCACCGGCACACGGCCCACACGGCCATAGCCGAACAGACACACGCAGTTTGCCACCTTTTTTCCCACACCGTCCAGTTCCATCAAACGGGCAAAAAGTGCTTCATCGGGCAGGGAAGCCAGCTTCTTCAGGTCCAGTGTGCCCTCTGCCGCCTGCTGCGCCGCATGCAGCACGTAGCGGGTGCGGTAGCCAAGACCGCACTCCTGCAGCGCCTGCTCCCCGGCACAGCAGAGCGCTTCTGCTGTCGGGAACGCATACACCGGCCCTTCGCTATCGCTGCCCAGCCGCTCGCCAAACCGCTCCGAAAGCAGCTCTACCGCCCTGCGGATAGCCGGGATGCTCTTTCGCTGCGAGATGATGAAGCTGACCAGCATCTCCCACTCATCCTGACGCAGCACCCGGATGCCCCGGCCATATTCCATGGCACGCTGCAGAAAGTCGTCCCGGCTGTCCAGCTTTCCGCGCAGGGCGGCATAGCTGCGGCCAAGGTCGAAGTAACCGTGCCAGAAGGTTTCCCATGCGCCCGGCTCACACCGCACCGTGTAGGTTCCGCTGCGCAGCGGTCTGAGGTAAAGCAGCTGTCTCCCGGAAACAAACCGATACCAGCCCTCCGCCTGCTTCCGGGGGCGAAAGCACTGGCCGCTTTCCAGAATTTTGTCCGGGTCGAAATCATCCCGGATCTGAACCGTTTTCTCTTCCAGCTCCATTGCCCCCATCACAGCTCCAGCTCCCGGTACACTTCGCCTTCCAGCGTTTTCCAAAGGAAAGTCTCCCCTTCCAGTGTCATATAGCTATGTGCACTCCCCTCCTTCGGGATGCTCACAGAACCGGGGTTCAGGTAGAGATTGCCTTCGCCGAACTCTGTCCACGCCGGAATGTGGGTGTGGCCATGCAGCAGGACATCCCCCGGAACCAGCGGTGGCAGGTTTTTCAGGTTGTGCACATGACCGTGGGTAGCGTAAACGAGCCGCCTGCCCACCGGCAGCACCGCATAGTCGGCCAGAATGGGAAAATCCAGCACCATCTGATCCACCTCAGCGTCACAGTTGCCCCGCACGCACAAAAGCGCCGGCTTCAGCCCGTTCAGGAGCGGGATGACCTCCTTCGGGGCATAACCCTCCGGCAGGTCGTTGCGGGGGCCGTGATACAAAAGATCCCCCAGCAAAAGCAGCCGGTCTGCTCTCTCCCGCTCAAACGCTTTGATCATTTTTTTGCAATAAAACGCCGACCCGTGCAGGTCGGATGCGATCATCCATTTCATGGCAGGATTCTCCTTATTTTATAAAGTATCTATTTTTATTTTAGCCTCCCGGTGAAAAATGGTCAAGTCTATAAAAGTCATACTTTATCCGTTTGACCTCTTGACATCTGCCGGAAGCCGTGTTATCCTACAGTTAATAAAATTCGTGTGGATTTTTACAGCAGTATGCTACTTTTCGCCACACAATGACTTCAAAAAAGCCATTGTGTGGCTTTTTTGCGTCTGCGTTTGTTTTCGAGCAGTCTCGCCCTGACGATTCCGCGGCTGCAGTAATTCATTCCTTTTCTCTACAGGAGCAATGCAAACACTATGAACGAGACCTTTATGAAAGAAAAACCTGTGCTGCCGCTGTTGGTATCCATGGCGCTGCCCAATGTTATTTCCATGCTGGTGAACAGTCTGTACAACATTGTAGACAGCCTGTTCGTGGCCCGCATCAGCGAAGACGCCATGACTGCGTTGTCGCTGGTGTTCCCGATCCAGAATTTTGCCAACGCCATCGCCATCGGCTTCGGCATCGGCATCAATGCCATGATCGCACTGTACCTTGGCGCGGGCGACCACAAAAAGGCCGAGACTGCCGCCACCCACGGTATGGCGCTGAGCCTGATGCACGGCATTCTCATCACCATTGTCAGCATTGTCATCATGCCGGGCTTTTTGCGCCGGTTCACCACCGACGAGAGCCTTGTGGCCTCCGGCATCACCTACTCCACCATCGTGTTCCTGTTTGCCACCATCAATATGGCCGCGCTGGCCTTTGAAAAGATGTTCCAGGCTGTGGGCCGCATGAAGGTGACCATGGTGGCGCTGGTGTTCGGCTGCGCGTGCAACATCCTGCTGGACCCCGTCCTGATCTTCGGCCTGGGCCCGGTGCCCGCCATGGGCATTGCCGGTGCAGCGCTGGCCACCGGCATCGGCCAGCTGCTGAGCCTGTGCGTGTACCTGTTCGTCTACCTGCGCACCGAACTGCCGGTGCGGCTGAGCCGCAGCGGCCTGCACCCGGACGTTGCACTGGACGGCAAGCTGTACGCCATCGGCGTGCCGGCCATCCTGAACCTGGCTCTGCCCTCCCTGCTGGTCACCTTCCTCAACAGCCTGCTTGCCGGGTTCTCCCAGAGCTATGTGGTCATTCTGGGCATTTACTACAAGCTGCAGACCTTTTTGTACCTGCCCGCCAACGGCATCGTACAGGGTATGCGCCCGCTCATCGGCTACAACTACGGTGCCAGGGAGCACGCCCGCGTGAAGAAGCTGTATGAGCTCACCCTGTTCATGAGCATCGCCATCATGGCGCTGGGCACGGTCATCTGCCTGCTGGCCTCCGGGCAGCTCATCGGGC
>OHYB01000873.1_pt1 | contig 13129 bp, 9 predicted proteins | sample 1580181 | NCBI WGS metagenome assembly OHYB01 (sample SAMEA3882510, study PRJEB24775) | human gut metagenome | biome: human-associated habitat; feature: intestine environment; material: feces | place: Netherlands | collected 2009/2010
GTTGGAAAAAGACTTTCTGCAAGATATGCGTCACAATTTGCGGGAGATTTTGTCCGGAGGAGGGCGTCGCAGCGGGCTATGACAACCGAATTCGGGCAAAATATACCGCAAAGTGGGGCGTACAGATTGCGGGAATGCTTTTTCAAACAGGCTCTAACTCTCTCCCCTAGATAACTGCTATTTTTATATGCCTTCATACTATCATGCCAGTTTTCAAGCACCGCACTTTGACATGGTCATCTCAATACTCTCAATATCCTGATCTCCAATATAGCCCATATTTTTCAATCCTTCTCTTACAACCTGTTTCCAGACTTCAGAAGGCAACTTACAGACAGTAGCATCGCTAAGTCTTACCGTGCAGCCATTTTCCTGGCAGCATGCTGCACAGCTGGAAATCCGGTACATGTTCTTTCGGCTGATGGCGCCGATTTTTTCCAGCATATTTACCATACGGTAAATTGTGGCAGGTCCAATATTTCGGTCTTTCTCCTGCACCTTGTAATAAATCTCCTTACAGCAGGAACACTCCTCCTCCAGAATAATATCCAGTATCAGCTGGCGCTGTCTGGTGATCCTGCAGCCTTGTTCGCGTAATCGTTCAAGGATCATATCTTTCTGCATTTGTGTCCGCTGATATGCTTCCTGATTTTCATATGCTTTTTCTTCAACTGCGTTTTTCATCATTTTCATCGCCATCCTTTTTGATTTCTGTATGATTTTATATCAGGGCTGGAATTTCTATATAAGGAGAAACCATAACGGTTCACGCCTTCACTGCTGCAGAGCATCTTTTTCCAAAGTGAAAAGATATGGTGATTTCCCCTTATATAAAAATTCCAGCCTGTATCTTTTAAGGGATACAGGCTGAATTATTTTTAACAACTTTGCTTAAGCAATACTCTTTGTATTAACTTTTAAGCTGTTGCTCTCTTTATATGGTCTGAACAGCAGGTACAGGAATGCTGCAACCAGAACGAATGCAACAACTGTTCCGATTCCAAATCCGCCGCCTGTAAGCAGTGTACCAATCTGATAAATGCAAAGGGAAACTACATAAGCAAGACCGCACTGATAGCCGATTGCAAACCAGAACCATTTTGCATTGTTCATCTCTCTCTTAATAGCACCCATAGCTGCGAAACAAGGAGCACAAAGAAGGTTGAATACTAAGAATCCGTATGCTGCAATAGGAGTCATTACCTGTGCAAGATTTCCCCAGATCTCAGCTCCATCCTCTGCAACCTCAGCAAATCCGAAGAGCATACCAAATGTAGCAACAACGTTCTCTTTTGCAATAAGACCTGTTACGGCAGCAACTGCCATCTTCCAGCCTTCTCCTGCTTTTGTCCATCCAAGAGGAGCAAAAATCCAGGCGATTGCAGAACCGATCTTGGCAAGAATACTGTTGTTCAGCTCTTCTACCATTCCAAAGGAACCGCCTTCCCAGCCGAATCCCATAAGGAACCAGAGAACGATGGTGGAAAGAAGAATGATGGTACCGGCTTTCTTGATGAAGGACCAGCCTCTCTCCCACATGCTTCTCAGAATATTGCCAACTGTTGGCCAGTGATATGCCGGAAGCTCCATAACGAATGGTGCCGGCTCGCCAGCGAACATTTTTGTTTTCTTAAGGATGATACCGGAGCAGATGATTGCTGCGATGCCAACAAAGTAAGAGCTTGTAGCAACCCATCCGCTGTTGTTAAAGAATGCACCTGCGATCATTGCAATGATCGGGAGCTTCGCACCACAAGGAACAAATGTTGTAGTCATGATTGTCATTTTACGGTCACGGTCGTTCTCGATCGTACGGGAAGCCATAACTCCAGGAACACCACATCCGGAACCGATCAGCATTGGAATAAAGGATTTTCCGGAAAGACCGAATTTACGGAAGATTCTGTCCATGATGAATGCAACACGAGCCATGTAACCGCAGGACTCAAGGAATGCAAGGAACAGGAACAGAACCAGCATCTGCGGTACGAAACCAAGTACAGCGCCAACACCGGCAACAATACCGTCAAGAATCAGTCCCTGCAGCCATGCAGCGCAATTTACAGCTTCCAGAGCAGACTCAACTGCCGGAGGAATAATCTCACCGAAGAGTACATCATTTGTCCAATCTGTTACAATAGTTCCAACAGTGGTTACAGACACATAATAAACAACCCACATTACAACTGCGAAGATCGGAAGCGCCAGCCATCTGTTGGTTACGATTCTGTCGATCTTATCGGAGGTTGTAAGTTTCTTTCCTGTAGAGGATTTTGTATAGCACTGTCCAATAATGGAAGAGATATATACATAACGCTCGTTTGTGATAATACTCTCTGTATCATCATCGAATTTATCTTCCAGAGCCTTTACTTCGTAAGACACATCCGGAACACTCTTCATCTGCTCTACGATCTTGTCATCTTTCTCGATAAGCTTGATTGCAAAGAAACGTTTCTGAGCCTCTGCAACAGTTCCTGTCAGCTTATTCTCAACAGATTTGATCGCATCCTCAACATCCTGTGCAAATTCGTGAACCGGAATTGTTTTCTTTTTGCTCTGTGCTGCGCTGATTGCTTTCTCAGCAGCTTTCATGATTCCGGTTCCTTTCAGAGCGGAAATCTCAACTACTTCGCAGCCAAGCTTTTTGCTTAATTTGTCAATGTGGATCTTGTTTCCGGATTTCTGAACCAGATCCATCATGTTGATAGCCATAACTACCGGGATTCCAAGCTCCATGATCTGTGTGGACAGATACAGGTTACGCTCAAGGTTTGTACCATCTACGATGTTGATGATCGCATCTGGCATTTCATTGATCAGGTAATTTCTGGCAACCACTTCCTCAAGTGTGTATGGGGAAAGGGAATAAATACCAGGAAGGTCCATGATGGTTACATCCTTATGACCTTTCAGTTTACCTTCTTTTTTCTCTACTGTTACACCAGGCCAGTTACCAACGAACTGGTTAGAGCCGGTCAGTGCATTGAATAATGTGGTCTTGCCGCAGTTAGGGTTACCTGCAAGTGCAATCTTAATCGACATTTTCATGCCTCCTCTTTCTTTCCAGATTTTCTTTTTTCCGGGCTTATTATATACAGCTTCTGCTGATTTTAGTTGCCCTGTGCTGCCTATTGTTTTAATCAGCTTTCGTTTGTTAGCTTTTCAACCTTATATTAGGTTTCGCTAACCAACAAGGTAAAAAAAATTGCCCATTCTATTCCAGAACATGCAATTTCATGCTGTGCTGATTTTACCACTGTTCATATGACAACATTTGTAAAATGTTTTTCAAAAATATGTGACCAGTAACTTTTCCCTTATGTACACACAGCAAAGTACTATATCCTGTACAGTACTTATTCTACCTCTATCATTTCTGCATCGACTTTTCTCAGAGACAGTTCATAATCTCTCACGGTTACCTCAATAGGATCTCCAAGCGGTGCAACTTTACGTACATAGATCTGTACCCCTTTGGTGATTCCCATATCCATGATACGTCTCTTTACTGGTCCTTCACCGTGCAGTCTCTTCACTGTGACAGTCTGACCTACGCCAACTTGCCGTAATGTTTTCATAATACTTGCTCCTTTTTTCTGGATTTCAGACCATGATCCGATTCGCCATATCCTTGCCAATGGCAACTCTGGAATCTTTCACATTCACGATCATATTACCGCTGATCTCACTTACAACGGTTACTGTAGCTCCCTGTACAAACCCAAGATTTTCAAGGAATTTACGGGTTTCTTCTTTACCGCCGACTTTTTTAATCACCTGCGGCTCTCCTTCGTTTACCATTGATAACGGCATCATATCATCCTTCCTTTTTTGTGCTTTAGAAACACCTATTTATTATTATGTTTCGCTTACGTTGATTAGTATATTCTAATTTATATAAGCTGTCAATAATTTATTTGCACTTTTTTCTCATTTTTTTCACTGCAATTTCGTAAATTTTGACCAGTGCTTTTTGAAAATGTTTCGAGATTCCAGAGTGTGTAAAAAAAACTTCTGCGAAATATACCGCAAAGTGGGGCGTACAGATTGTGCAACGTTACCAGTGAACATCAACTGCGGGAATGCTTTTTCAAACACGCTCCAGGATGAATGGTGGATTTATGAGGAATTATTGTTTATAATGTAAAAGAAGATAAAAAGTGTTGAATGAGCGTATTTTTATTCTTCATACATTGTTTTAGATAGTAAAATCTGTGAAAAAGTTACATGTATAAAAAAATCACATGCACTTTATTGAAAAGAAAGGATTACTTTTTATGAAACAGGGAAGCAAAATCGGGATTGTCTGTTGTTCCAACGGACTTAGGCCAGAACAGGCCGAAACAATAAAAATGTTGGTGCAGATTCTGGAAAAATCCGGACTAGAAGTAGATCTTAGCCCTTATCTTTATGGAGATGAAAACGGACAGGCTGGAACTGCCAGGGAACGTGCCGGGGCTCTTATGAAATTTTATGAGGATGATTTTGTCACGGATATTTTTGACGTATCTGGCGGGGATATGGCCAACGAGATTTTATCCTATCTGGATTTTCAGACCATTGCTTACGAAAAAAAGCATTTTTGGGGATATAGTGATCTGACAACAATTATAAATGCCATTTATGCCCGAACAGGGAAATCATCTGTCCTGTACCAGATACGAAATCTCACCTACGATCACAGCCAGTCCCAGATAACGGACTTTCTTAGTACTACCTTGGCGGGGGCCACTTCTCTTTATGATTTTCCTTATGAATTTGTGAGGGGGACTCATATGGAGGGAATTGTAGTAGGAGGAAATATACGGTGCCTTTTGAAGCTGGCTGGCACGCCTTACTGGCCGGATATGCGGGAGAAAATCCTGCTTCTGGAGTCCTTTGGAGGAAAACTGCCGCAGATGGTGACTTATTTAAGCCAGTTGAACCAGATGGGGGTATTTAAGAAGGTGAATGGGATTTTATTGGGGACGTTTACGAAAATGGAGGAGGATAACTGTCAACCAGATATGGCGCAGCTAATCCTTGAATTCGCAGAAAAAAAGACACCCGTTGCGAAATCACCTTTGATCGGGCATGGAACGGATTCAAAGGCGATTCGCATCGGGCATCGTTTAAAGTTATTCTCCGCAGAAGAAAACAAACGGATATATAAAGAATTTTAGATCCTAGCCACTCCGCTCTTAATGGCAGCTTCAGCAGTAGCCTTCGCAACCGCATCTTTCACTCTTGAATCAAATGCTGCTGGCAGAATATAATCAGCGCAGAGTTCTTCGTCGCTTACCAGGCCTGCAATGGCATAAGCTGCGGCAATCTTCATTTCGTCGTTGATGTCAGATGCACGGACATCAAGGGCACCGCGGAAGATTCCCGGGAAGCAGAGAACATTGTTCACCTGATTCGGGTAGTCGGAACGACCTGTGGATACTACCGCTGCGCCTGCTGCCTTGGCCTCATCCGGAAAAATCTCAGGAGTCGGGTTTGCGCAGGCAAAGATGATCGGATCTTTCGCCATAGTGCGAACCATATCCGGAGTAAGGGTTCCAGGTGCGGAAACACCGATAAATACGTCAGCGCCTTTGATTACTTCACTCAAGGAGCCCTTCTCATGATTGGCGTTTGTGATCTTCGCCATCTCTTCCTTAATTGGGTTCAGGCCCTCACGGCCTTCGTAAATTGCACCTTTACGATCTGTCATAATAACATTCTTAAGTCCCATGGAAATAAGAAGTTTGATAATCGCGATTCCGGCAGCTCCTGCTCCGGAAGTAACGATCTTAATGTCTTCGATTTTTTTGCCAACAACCTTCAGCGCATTGATCACACCTGCAAGCGTAATAACTGCAGTACCATGCTGGTCGTCATGGAAAATCGGAATATCACAGCACTCTTTCAGCTTCTTCTCAATCTCAAAGCATCTCGGTGCGGAAATATCCTCCAGGTTTACACCGCCGAAGCTTCCAGCCAGAAGGCGAACGGTCTGCACGATCTCATCTACGTCCTTGCTTCGAACACAAAGTGGAATAGCATCTACATCACCAAACTCTTTGAACAGAACGCATTTGCCCTCCATAACCGGCATACCAGCCTCTGGACCGATATCTCCAAGACCAAGAACTGCGGTACCATCTGTTACAACAGCAACGGTATTCCAACGTCTGGTGAGTTCATAACTTTTATTAATATCTTTCTGAATCTCAAGGCAAGGCTGTGCAACACCAGGGGTGTAAGCAAGGCTTAAAGCATCCTTGGAATCAACCTTTGCTCTTGAAACAACTTCAATTTTACCTTTTAACTCATAGTGCATCTTTAAGGATTCTTTTGCGTAATCCATGTTCGTATCTCCTCTTCTGAAAAAATGTGTGGGCACCTGCTCTCATTATTATACGCAGCAAGTCCCGCTCGGATACAAAATATCCACTTTGGGCTACAAGGGAAAGTATATACGAAACTTCGTCAAATCACAACATGAAAATATGAATAAATCTCTCAATAAACAAAACACCGTTCCAACCTGGCTGCTACTATTAACCCGAACCCTCAAAACGTATTGCCGAAAATAAAATGCTCAGCATAAATCAGGGCAAACTCCCGAAGAAATAGAAGTCTGCCCCAATATCCTCCAATATTCTATTTTCTTATAATTCTCTTACTCCACATTCTTCAGCGCCACATCCATTGGAATCTTCTTGATCCTTCTAAATTGCAACAAGGCTACCAGCACATACGCTCCCATTCCCATCGCAAACATCTCCGGATAAACCGCTGGTTTCAGATATAAGGTCAGCCAGCCTGAGAAGGATGACATCAGATATCCGTAAATTCCATATATCGTCCAGGTAGACAGCAGCAGGCTAAGTAAAATGGACAAGATCACCACCCACGTAGTGGATGTAAGATACAGGCTGTTGATCTCCCGGTTCTCATACCCCAGAATCTTTACCATAGAAATGGCATTGGCATTTTTCTCAATGATCAGCTTGGTAAGCAGATAGATCAGGAGGGCAAACAGCACAACTGCAAATATATTGATCAGCTGGAACATTTCTCCCATAGACACATCCAGCTGACGGCTGACCTTTGTCAGATCGTCCTCCGTAATCGTTGTTGCGATCAGATCCTCATCCAGATCTGTGATCTTTTCCCTGGAAAAATAACCGTTAAAATAATCTTCCTTTTCCCCGAAGTTTTTCCTGTAGGAAGAAATCGGCATAAATACCGTCAAAGATGCCGGATAATCGTAGATTCCCTGCACCAAAAACTCATAGGTCTCACTTCCGTAAGCTTCCTTCAGAACAATGGTATCCCCAGTCTTTATCTTATACTTTTCTGCATAACCGTCAGAAATCAGAACTCCATTTGTTGGAAGCTCCGCGCTTACATACGCACTGTCGTCCGAGATTCCATAGACCGTTATGGTCTCTCCTTCCTGATCCGGCAATACATTTTTCATGGAATTCATGCAGAATTTTTCCGCTGACTTTTCATTTGTTTTCAAAGATGGAGTAAGAAATTTCTGCAGCATTCCCATAACCGTATATTTCTCATCCTCATCTGGCTCCTCCGGTACATTCAGCACATACTGGTACGGTGCGATCATATTCTTCAAAATTTCTTCCTGATAATGATCCAGAAGCGGCTTCATCATCATTCCAAAAAGCAGCAGTACATTTGCAAAAAAGATTCCAATAAACAAAGTCAGATAACTGGACTTATTCTGTAGGATAATACGCAGCCGGAAACGGTTGAAAAACTTAAAGTCCGGAAGGCGCACAGCTTTTTTCCGTTTGGAAGCAGATAGATCATGACGCAGAAATTTCAAAGGAGAAAGACGCAGTTTCCCTGAAATCAGAATTAAATTGATTCCCAGCATGATCACTACCGGAACCACTGTGGTCAGTATAAATGCATCTGCATTCCAGCGTGTTTCATAAGTAGGCAGGCTGTAGCTGCCATAATACATGCCTGCACAAAGCTCTTTAAAGGAGGTGTAGCCCAACACGTTTCCAAGAACAGAAGCAACCACAGTTACGATCACCGGCATGGAAATATAGTGGACCAGAAGTTCTCTTCTGGAATATCCGGAAGCACGCAGAGTCCCGATCACAGAAGCTTCTTTTGTAATGGTATTATTTGTTGTAACTGCAAACACAAAAGCAATGATGACGATCAGAATATACAGCAGCACCTCCATCATAGCCTTATCACCGCCCATATCTTCACCGGTAAAAGTGATGGCCTGATTGGAATAGGCCGGGATAAAACCTGTCACATTTCCATATTTGACCAGAACCTCCAGAAAATCCTCTGACATGTTTTTCGCTTCAATATCATCCTTTGGTGCAGTCTCATACTGCCAGGAATAGCGGTACTCCAGATGGGTTGTTCCAAAAGCATCCGCACCTTTCTCGGTCATAATACCCACGCCAAATTTTACAGCATCAAACATCATATCGCTGTTATCGGAAAATAAACAACTGTAGTCAGGTAATGCCACCAGTCCGGTAACTGTCAGTTCTTCTCCTGCGATTTTCAGCTTGTCACCAACCTTCAGCTTGTTATTATCTGCATACATCCGGTCAATGGCAATCTCGTTCTTTGCAGCTGGCATTCCCCCTGACATCAGGCACACAAGATTCATATCAGTACGCTCCTGATAGATACGCATGGTTCCCTCTTCGTTTCCGTCCAGATCCGCATCTGTGGCCTCATCCCGATAAAAATTTTCGCAGATTCGTACTTTTCCATTTTTTTCAATTTTCTTTAAATCGCTTTCGCTGGCTTTCGAAGAAAGGGTAAAGTTGCCATGCTCAATGTTATATTTTTCGAAACCTTCGTCATAAGCAGCCAGCATACTGTCATCAGCCACAAGAAAGCCCGAAACAAAGCCTATGGTCAGTGTCATAAACAGAAAGATCACAATATATTTTCCGAAATCACTTTTCAATTCTCTTGGAAGACGTTTCCACAATGGATTCTTCATAGCGCACCGCCTTACCAGTCCAGATCGTCGGCTGCGACTTTGGACTCATTGAGATAGTTTTTGCGGATCTGACCGTCACGAAGCTTCACTACGCGGTCTGCCATATTCTTAATGGCATCGTTGTGGGTAACCATGATGATGGTATTTCCGTACTTCTGGTTGACCTGCTCGATCAGACGCAGAATTTCCTTGGATGTGTTGTAATCCAGTGCACCTGTAGGCTCGTCGCAGAGAAGAATGTCCGGATTTTTTACAATAGCACGACCAATGGCCGTTCTCTGCTGCTGACCGCCGGAAAGCTGGTTAGGCAGCTTATGTCTGTGCTCATAAAGCCCCAGTGTATGAAGCAGCTCGTCAATATCCAGTGCCTTATCGCTGAGATATGCGCCCACCTCAATATTTTCCTTTACATTTAAATTTGGGATCAGATTATACATCTGAAAAACATATCCCAGATGCTTCCGGCGGTAAAGAGTCAGCGCTTTCTCCTTCATATCTCCTGTTTTTTCCCCATCTATGGAAATATAGCCCTCATCTGGCTCATCAATTCCACCGATAATATTCAAAAGTGTGGATTTTCCAGAACCAGACGGTCCAAGAAGCACGCAGAATTCCCCTTTTTCCACAGAAAAATCAATTCCCCGAAGAACCTCTGTCCTGCTGTCTCCGGAACCAAAGCCTTTCTTCAAATCTTTAATTTCAAGAAACATCTCTTTTCCTCCCTGTAAACCATTATCGTTCATGAACATTTTTCATAAAAAACAATTACAAGCATTCATCATTCTGTCTTTTGTTAGTTTATGCTAACTTATATTTATCATACCTCTTTTATCCGGTTATGAAAAGGAGGGGAATTGAGAATAATTCTCAACATCTGCATTTTCGCTTTTTCGAAAATTATTTTGTTAAAAATCACCTTTACCAAATTTTTCTTCTTAATTTTTTACATATTTTTTCACAGAAAATGTGGCATTTCCATAAAAAATTCGATATAATATTCACAATGTTTATAGTTTTTCACAACATTGTGAAATCTGTTATTCGGGAGATTTTTGCATGAAAAAAATAGCACTTATTACAGATGGCTGGGGACGTTATGTAACCTATACCTGGATTCAGGGATATCGAAATTACATGACTGTCCACCAGTCAGATATGGATTTATATATTTTTCAGAGCTTTGGGAATTTCAGTATGGATGAGAAGCATAATGCAGGAGAATATAACATTGCACGGCTTCCGGATTTTTCAGAATTTGACGGCATCCTTCTGGATCTTGCCACCGTGTCCCAGCCAGACCTGATTGCAGAGATAATTGAACGTGCGAAGCTCAGCAACATCCCAGCAATTTCCCTTCTTGAGCAGTTTCCAGGACTGTACCATTCCGGAATTGACAACTACGAAGCCATTACCCGAATTGTTGAGCACCTGATCACAGAACATGGATGCCGTACCTTAAATTTCATCGGCGGACCTGAATTTAACAGGGAAAATCAGCTCCGCTTCAAAGCTTACAGGGATGCCCTTCTTCGCCATGGAATTCCTTTCGATGAGCAACGCGTGATCCATCATAATTATGAAATTGAAACCGGAATCCAGGCATTTTCCACATTTAAAACAAAAAACCTGCTTCCAGATGCCTTTGTCTGTGTCAACGACAATACAGCTGTAGGCGTCTGTCTGGCCGCCAAGGAAGCCGGATATTCCATTCCCGGGGATTTTCTGGTAACCGGTTTTGACAACGAAGATAAGGCTTCCTATTATGAGCCCAGAATTACCACGGTAGGCTTCTCCAAAGCCGATATCATGGAAAATGCCCTTTTAATGCTGGAAAAAATCTGGAATGGAAATGCAGAGGAGACTTATATATACGCACCTTTCACCTACGTTTTTCAGGAAAGCTGCGGCTGTATTTCCCAGAATCCACCTGACCGTGGAGAGTATGTAATCAAGCGCATTGTAGCAGAAGCACGCCAGAGCGATATGCAAAACTGGATGATGGATCTGAACCGTGTTCTCCTGGACTGTGCAGGATACACAGAGCTTGCAGGACGTATGCAGAACTGGCTGACAAAGCATGGTTGCGGAAATATTTATCTGTTTTTGAACCCGGATATCTTTATGAGCGAAAATATGGATACACTGCCTGAGCTTCCGGAGGATACTTATCAGACAGAAGGATACCCTAAGGAGATGGCACTGGTTTACCCGCCCCTGGATGGTACGAACCGGCTTCACCTTAATCTGAAAGAAATTCTTTTACTTCCACAGGCAGAAGCAACCAGAGGACAAAATATTTACCAGTTCTGTCCTCTGCATTTTCGTGAACGGGAGATTGGCTTTCTGATCATCACCAATTGTGATTATCTTCTGGAGCATCAGTTCCTGTTCGAAACCTTAAATGCACTCCAGACTTCCATGGAAGCTCTGTATGCAAGACTTACCCTGCGTAAAATGAATAAACAGCTTTCTCAGCTTTACATCCACGATTCTCTCACCGGACTCTACAACCGGATGGCTTACGAGAAGCTTGCCATGCCTCTTTTCCATCAGTGCATGCAGGAAAATCAGCCAGTTGGAATCATGTTTGTGGATGCAGATCACCTGAAATATATCAATGACACCTTTGGGCATGATATGGGAAATCTTGCTATCAGCAGCATTGCTTCCGTCCTGCGGCAGCACTGTCCGGCAGAGTCTGTTTCCATACGCTATGGAGGAGATGAATTCGTATGCGTGATTCCTGATTATAATAAACAGAAAATACAGGAGCTGGCTCATACCCTTCTGGATTCTCTGGAAGTGTTTTCTGCCAATAGCCGTATGGGCTTCCCCATTGAGGCAAGCATCGGATGGGTAATTGCCGATGATCCGGGGCTGACCTTGAATGATTATATCAATCTGGCAGATGAGAAAATGTATTCTGTGAAAAAGTCCAGAAAAGCAGAGCGGAAGGATTTCTAAACGGACAGGGGACCTCTGGCGACATCACCATATAGGAAAGTCAGTTACTTTGCAGCTGACGTTCAGAACTTTCCTTGTAAAAAAATGTATGATGCCAGATCAGGAAAGCAAGAACTGTCCAGATCTTGCGGCTGTTGTCCTTTTTCCCTTCTTTATGTTCTCTCAGAAGCTGGAGCAATTTTTCTGTATGGAAAAATTCTTCAGCTTCTTTTGATGTGAACAATTCTTTCACCATCTGATACCAGTCGTCCTGGCGCAGCCACACACGGATGGGGATTGGAAATCCCAGCTTCTTCCTTCCGTCAGTATCCTGAGGGATATACTTCGAGACCGCCTTTCGGAAAATATCCTTCGTTGTACCATCAGCAATCTTAGCTTCCTTAGGCAGCCCAGCTGCAAGCGTCCATACATCCTTGTCCAGAAACGGCACCCGCACTTCCAGGGAATGAGCCATACTCATCTTGTCCGCTTTCTGGAGGATATCGCCGGGAAGCCAGTAATTGAGGTCTACGGACTGCATTTTCTCCATATCCTGAAGGTGAGATTTCCCCAATCCATCCCTTCCACTTTTCTTTTCTATACGGCACACTTTATGTGTGTGCTTAGTTCTGTCTGTCTTTTCAAGGAAACGGTCATTTTCAATTTCTTTATAAAACGGCTTCAGGAATTCCTGGGTTGTCTGCCCTGTCACGCCTCCTTTTAAAATCTGATTTTTCTCTTTTTCACCATAAATATATGCATTTCCGATAAATCGTTCTTCTACTTTCTTTCCTGCGCGTATCAGGAAGTCCCTGCCTTTCACATCTGGCAGTTTCGCTGCCAGCCGGCCCACAGCCCTTCTGATTCCAAATGGGATCCAGCCAACCATTTTCAGAGCTTCCGGCTCCCGGTAAATGTTATATCCACCGAAAAGCTCATCCGCGCCCTCGCCGGAAAGCACTACTTTCACATGCTTCGCAGCTTCCTGTGCCAGAAAATAAAGGGCAACTGCGGATGCATCTCCTGAAGGTTCATCCATATGGTACATGACGTCTGGAAGGGAATTCCAGAATTCTTCTTTGGAAATGATTTTTACATGGTGCCTAAGGCCTGCTGCTTTCGCAACCTGGGCAGCTTTTTCCACCTCATTGTAGCGATTGCCTTCGTCAAAGCCTACAGTAAAGGCCTGGTCTGCTCCGGAAG
>OHYB01000874.1_pt1 | contig 13116 bp, 10 predicted proteins | sample 1580181 | NCBI WGS metagenome assembly OHYB01 (sample SAMEA3882510, study PRJEB24775) | human gut metagenome | biome: human-associated habitat; feature: intestine environment; material: feces | place: Netherlands | collected 2009/2010
TTGTGGCGCAGGAGAACTACGACAACGACCTTGCCGTGGTCAACGGCCACAGCTTCAAGGAGAAAAAGAGCGAGAACACCAACCTTGCGATTCTGGTCTCCCACAACTTTACCGAGCCGTTCAACCAGCCCATTGCCTATGCCCAGAAGGTTGGCGAACTGACCAACATGCTGGGTGCCGGGCACATTCTGGTACAGCGCTATGGTGATATTCTGGACGGCAAGCGCACTTGGGCCAAGGAGCTGGCACATTCCAATGTGCGCCCTACCCTGAAAGATGCCGTTGCGGGCGACATTACCGCCGCCATGCCGTACCGCGCCATGGTGAGCATTATTGAGTTCATCAAGATGGTGGACCATGTTGCCCCCGGCTTTGCCGCACCGGAAACCCTGCTGTACAGCCCGGAGCTGAAGTTCTATTCCAACAAGGTCAAGATGGACACCGACCTGGAAACGAACATTTCCGGCCTGCACTGCCTGGGCGATTCCTCCGGATGGACCCGCGGCCTGATGATGGCCTCCGTCATGGGCGTTCTGATGGGCCGCAAGCTGATTGAGAATCATGATATGTGAGGTTTTTACGGAGGATTTTTTGTTCCTTCTTTGAAAAGAAGGAAGCAGAAACTTTCATCATATTATCACATAAAATAAAATTATAGGCACATCACGGATGGATTACGTGGTGTGCCCTTTTTGTTTATAATTCTTCCTTATAATTTATTGCGCGGTAGGGCGGCCAGCCCCCTGGCCGCCGAATGGACACACATCTTTGTTTTTTGGTAAAATATATTTTCTCTGCCCGTCATGCGGGACGATGCAAGCATCGTCCCCTACAAACAATTTATCGGTTTGCGGCAAATATTTACGCTTCTCCGCGGCGGGGTGAGGGCACCCCGCCCTACCACCTGTTTTATTGTTGGCTGCCTACAATAAAATGCTCTGTAGGGAACGGTCCTAACCTTTCCGAAAGCCCACAAACAATGCACCCCAAAAAACCGAAATATGGCGAACACCCGGAACGGTCAAGACCGTTCCCTACAAATCGTTTTTCAATTTGCGTCCATTTCTGTAAAATCCATACACCAAAAAGGCGCACCACACAATCCCTGTGTGATGTGCCTTAATTTTATTTTTTCTGTTTTGCTATACTAAAGTTTCTTTTGTCCCTTCTTTTCAAAGAAGGGACAAAAAACTCCCGTAAAGAACTTAGTTCCCGCTTTCAGCCGTTGCGGTGGACTGGGTGCTTTCGCCCAGGGTCACTTCGCAGCTGATGACCTTGCCATCACGCTCTACCTGCAGGGTAACGGTATCGCCAACTTCCTTGCTCTGGCAATACTTCTGTACATCGGATGCACTGGAGACCGCCACATCATCAATGGAGATGATGCGGTCACCCAGCTTCAGGCCGCCTTTTTCGGCACCGCTGCCGGATGCGATCTGGTAGATATACACACCATAGTTGCTGACGCCGTACTGCATAGCAGTCTGGGCATCATTGATGGTGATGACCGTAACACCCATGGCCGGGCGGGCAACATAACCCTTTTCGATCATCTGTTTTGACATTTCCATGGCGGTATTGATGGGGATTGCAAAGCCAAGCCCCTCTGCATCGCTGGAGCTGCTCTTGGCGTTGACAATACCGATCAGCTCACCGTTTGCATTGAACAGGCCGCCGCCGGAGTTGCCCGGGCTGATGGAAGCGCTGGTCTGGATCAGGTTCATATCGTTGCCCTGAACGGTAACTTCACGGTTCAAGGCGCTGACAATACCATTGGTAACGGTGTTGCTCAGGGTACCCAGCGGGTTGCCAACGGCAACGGTGGTTTCGCCAACAGCCAGGCTGTCGCTGTCGCCAATCACAGCCGGAGTCAGACCGGTGGCTTCGATTTTCAGGACTGCAACGTCCGAAGTAGAATCCTGGCCAACGACCGTTGCGGTATACTCTGTTCCGTCTGCCAGCTGTACCGTGATGTTATTTGCGCCGGAAACCACATGGGCACAGGTCACAATGTAACCATCCTGCGAGATGATCACGCCGGAGCCTGCACCGCTCTGCACATAGCTGCCGCCAAACCAGGTGTTGGTGCTGACCATCTGCTCGGTGGTGATGGCCACAACGCTGGGCTGTACCAGCGCGGCAACATCCTGAATCGACAGGTTGGTGCCGTTGGTGCTGCCCTGGGATACAGAATCCGTGTTGGTGTCACGCTGGACCTGCTGAACCACAACCTGGCCGCCGGTTAAGCCGGTGCGGCTGGCAACCACAGTTCCTGCCAGGCCGCCGCCAAAGCCAAGGGCTACCACACCGATGCAGGCCGCCACACGCAGCAAAACCTTTTTGCCGCCGTGGCTCTTTTTGTGCTCGTTCTGCGGGGGCTGTGGGTTGCTGGAATAGCTGTAGCCATTGTAGCCGCCGTTATTGCCGTTGCCACCGTTGCCACCGTTGCCGCCATTGCCTGCAGCGGGGCCCTGGGGGTTATAGCTGCTGTTCTGTTGGCTGGAACAATTAGAATAATCTGTCTGTGCGGTGTTGGCGGTGTTCATTCCGCTGCTGCCCACATTGGGGTAACCGGACTGCTCTGCCTGGGGCTGTTCCGGCTGAGTGCCCGCTGGCTGCCCGTTATTATTCTGCGGGCCGCCATTATTATAAAGACCCGAATAATCATATTCACTCATGAAAAATCTCTCCTTTGTTCTGCCGCACGGCGCTTGGGGGCCGCCGGGCGGTGATACACGGTCTGGCGGAAGCTTTTGCTTTGTCTTTCTTGCTTCCCTCAACCTTGTGCCTACAGTATAACCGCTAATTGTGAAAACAGTTTCGCGACTGCGTGAAAGAAATGTGAAATCTCCAAAAATCCGGTCAGTTTGGGCTGTGGTTTGACTTTATCCGCCCCATGCCGTACAATCAGTTGCAGACTGAAACATTAGGGGGAGCTTGCCCATGCGGATTGAAAAAACGGCACTGGACGCACAAAACCGCTGTGTCTATTCGTTATATAAAGAGAAAGGCTGCATCGGCCATGCCGTTACCTGTGCCGATTGTTTTGAAGCGTTGGAAATTGCCCCGGAATGGCAGAGCCGCGGGTACGGAAGCTATCTGCTGCGGGAGGTTTTGCGCCAGAACGGCGGCTTTGACCGGACTGCCCCCAGCGAATTCACCGCGCCACTGCCGGATGCCGGCAATACCGCTGCGCAGGCGCTGGCGGCAAAGTTCGGTTTTGTGCCGCGCGGCGGGCTGCTGGTGCGCCGCCGCGTGCCGGACCTGACGGCAGTGGAGCTGACCCACCGCTTTTTGCGCAGCACACTGGCACCGGGCGGACTGTATCTGGATGCCACCTGCGGCAACGGGCACGATACCCTATTTTTATGCAGCGTTGCCGGGGAAAATGGCCGGGTGATCGGGCTGGATATCCAGCCTCAGGCCGCGGCCAACACCAATGCTCTGCTGGCCGCCAACGGCATGGCTGCCATTGGCCGCGCGGAATGCTGCGACCATCGGGAGCTGCTGCGCTTTGCCCCGCCGGGCAGTGCGGACTGCGTGATGTTCAACTTTGGCTGGCTGCCAGGTGCCGCGCACGATGTACACTCCACGGCAGATTCCACCCTGCCCGCGCTGCAGGCCGGGCTGGACGCCCTGAAGCCCGGCGGCGTGCTTGCCGCGGTGCTGTACAGCGGCAAGGTGATCGGCAATGCGGAGAAAAAGGCTGCGGCGGAGTTTTTCCGCAGCCTGCCGCTGGCCGATTATACCGTGCTGATCTGCGAATTTGCCAACTGGGCCGATACCGCTCCCCTGCCCTGCTTTGTCATTAAGCGGGAAAAATAACCGCTGCCGCTGTGAAGCCCCAAAAAAGGAAGTGCTGCCAATGCTGCAACAGCAAACACAAAGCCCCGGCTGGCGGGTGCTGAACCGCGATGTGATCAAATACATCGCGATGACCGCCATGCTGCTGAACCACATCGCCAATATTTTTCTGGTGCCGGGCACCCTCTGGTACGAGGTGCTGGTGGATATCGGCTACTTTACCGCCATTACCATGTGCTATTTTCTGGTAGAGGGCTTCCGGTACACCCACAGCCGCAAACAGTATGCCTTACGGCTGTTCGGGTTCGGTGTGGTTTCACAGGTGCCGTTCTCGATGGCGTTTGCCCAAAACGGCATTCTGGAATTTCAGGATTTCAACATGATGTTCACGCTGTTCCTGTGTTTTTGCATCTTGTTGTGTATCGAAACCATCCGGAACCGTTTTTTGCGCGGCGTGCTGATCGTACTGCTGATTTTTGGTTCGTTGTTTTGTGACTGGGCGCTGCTGGCCCCGGTGTTCACCCTGCTCTTCCGCTGGTCCGGCCAGGACCAAAAACGACTGCGGTTCAGTTTTGCGCTTTCTGCCGCGCTGTTTGGCTGGCTGAATTACACCAGCAGCGTGTGGCTTTACCCCACCGCACAGTGTTTGCTGATGGCCTGCGGCAGCATGGCAGGGATCGCTGCATCCGGGTTTGTGATCTTGTATCTGTACAATGGCCAGCGGGCGGCACGGGGAAAGAAATTTTCGCAGTGGTTTTTCTATCTGTTTTACCCGTTGCATTTGTTGGTGCTGGGGGTAATTCGGGTGATGGGGTGATGGTGCGCGGTAGATTTTTACCGTTACACGTTCCGCGGGACGATGCAAGCATCGTCCCCTGCAAATAAATTGCAGCGTTTACCGCGATAGGCATGGTTTCTCCGCGGCGGGGTGAGGGCACCCCGCCCTACAGATGCTTTGTTGGTTTGCAGCACATTATAAAATGCTCTGTAAGGAACGGTCTAGACCGTTCCTTACAGATTGTTTTTCAACTTGTACCAATTTCTATAAAGCCAACATCAAAAAGGCGCACCACACGATGGTTTTGTGTGATGCGCCTTTATTTATCTTTTGTGTTCTATTATACTAAAGTAAAGTTTCTTCGGTTCCTTCTTTTCAAAGAAGGAACACAAATCCTCCGTAAAGCCCCTCACAGCGTTTCCGGGTACTCGGCATCGATGGCGGCCAGCAGGCGGGGTGCGCTTTCGCGGGTATCGGTCATGCGCACGGCATTGCGCAGGGGCAGCACCGCGCGCGGGCTGACGGACAGCTCATCCACACCGATCGCCAGGAAAGTTTCGGTCAGGGTCAGGTCCGCGCCAAGCTCGCCGCAGATACCAACCCAAATGCCGTTCTTGTGGGCATTCTCCGTCACCATCTTCAACAGGCGCAGCACTGCCGGGTTGTGCGGGTCATAAAAACGTCCCAGATCATTGTTCTGGCGGTCACAGGCCAGGGTGTACTGGGTCAGGTCATTGGTGCCGCAGCTGAAGAAATCCACTTCCTTGGCCAGACGGTCACTCATGATGGCCGCTGCCGGGGTTTCGATCATGATGCCGACCTGCACATCCTCCGCAAAGGGAATGCCCTCAGCTTTTAGGTCGCGCTTGACTTCCTCGCAGTACTTTTTGGCTTCGCGCACTTCCCACACGCTGGTCACCATGGGGAACATGACCCGCAGGGGGCCTTTGGCGGCAGCCCGCATGAGGGCACAGATCTGGACTGCCATCTGGGGCAGGTTGCGCAGGCTGCTGCGGATGCCCCGCAGGCCCAGCTTGGAGGATTCCAGCCCCCTATGGATATCGGCCATGGCGCGGTCCACACCAAAATCAAAGGTGCGCACTGTTACCACACCGCCCTTTGCGGCGGCAATGCAGGATTGATAGAACACGAACTGCTCCTGCTCGTCCACCGGGCGGCCCGGCAGCATCATATAGCCACTGCGCAGCAGGCCCACGCCGGAAGCGCCTGCCTGCAGCGCCGATTCGATATCCTCCTGCCCGTAGCAGTTGGCCAGGAGCTCAAACGGCACATCATCCTTTGTCCGGTTGGGCAGGACGCTGATGCGGGCGGCTTCCGCGCTCTCCCACTGCAGCTCGCAGATGCGGCTGACCGCCTGCTGGCGGGTGTTGGCATCCGGGTCCAGGATGCACTCGCCGTTGTTGGCATCCAGCACCACGGTGCGGCCGTCGCAGTCGTTCAGGAACGCCTGTCCCACCTGCACCACACAGGGAATGTGCATGGCCCGCGCAATGATCGCCGCGTGGCTCTGCTTATTGCCCTCCGAAGTGATGATGCCCAGGATCATTCCCGCCGGAACGCTGAACAGATCGCTGGGCATCAGCATCTCTGCCGCCAGGATCACCGGGTGATCCAGCGCCAGCCAGACCCGGGGACGGTTGGTCAGCACGTTCACCACGCGGCGGGCGGCATCCAGAATATCCGCACTGCGCAGCTGCATGTAGGCGTTGTCCTCCATGGCCGCAAGCTGCTCTGCATAGCGGTTGCCCGCACGGTACATGGCCTCGGCAGCGCTGATGCCCGCCTTGATCTGGAATTTGACCTCGTTCATAAAGCCTTCATCTTCCAGCATCATGCTCTGGAACAGGAAGATGGCCTGCTCCGTGGGGCCGCTGCGGTCTGCCATGCCGTCCAGCTCACGCTGGGCTGTCCGGACAGCGTTTTCCAGCAGACGCTGTTCCCGTTCCGCATTGAACGGCCCGGTGGCAAAATTTTCGTGCCAGCGCTCCAACCGGCTCACCTGTCCCATCACAAGGCCCGGCGAGGCGCTGTGTCCCTGATAGACCTTCATTCCTCGATCACCTCCGGCAGTACCGGCCCGGTAAGGGCACGGCAGACCAATGCCTGTAAGAACGTATTGGGCAGCAGAGCGGCCCGTGCGGCCTGTGCCGCATTGCCGCTGCCCTCAAACAGGGGCGCAAAGCTCTCGATGCGCTCCCGGTCGCATTTTTCCAAAAAGGCTTCCGCCAGTGTCCGGGTGGTATAGAACACGGTGGGGTCCACGCCCGCATCCTCGGCGGCAGCTTCCAGCGGGGCCAACTGGGCATCCTTCATGTTGGCCAGCAGCAGGGCCGCATCCGCTGTCAGGGTCACGGGGTATTTTTCCCGCACCGCCTTCTGCACCTGCTGGAATTTCCACGCAAAAGCGGCGGCATCCTCACAGCTCTCAGCGCTGGTGGAAACGGCATAGGCGCAGCCCCGCAGGTATCCCATGGCGCGGCGGGTATCGTAGTAGCCCAGCTCCATGTTCCGTCTGGCGGTATCGGGGTCAAAGTGGAGGATGTCCCCCAGCTCCCAGTAGCTGCGGATCATGGTGGTGGGCAGGCCGGTGCGGTTGGGCAGGGTGATGCCCACCCCTTCCAGGTCAACACAGACCAGCTCTTCCGCGCCCATCTTCTGGGCCAGCGCGGTGGGCATATTGTCCCGGTAGCCGCCATCCAGGAACTGCACCCCGTCGATCTGCTTTGCCCGCAGGGCGGGGAAACAGGCGGCCGAGGCCAGCAGGTAATCCTTCACCTTGCCCGCCGGGATATCCTCCAGCGTCAGCTCCCGGGGCTTTAAGCCCCGCTGCTCCACCGTGACAAGACCGAAGCGGATGGGAGCCGCGCGCAGGGCATCCTCGTCCAGCACCCGCTCCACGATCTCTTCCAGCGGGGTCACGTCCATGCCGCCGTCCCGCACCACTTCCCGCAGGAAGGCGTGCAGCTCAGAGAGGTCAGCGTTTTCCTCCGGCAGCTCCATCACGTCCTGGCTGCGGATGCTCATCCACATATCCCGGGCCGTTTCGTACAGGTCCAGTGCAAACATGGCACCGTTCAGGCTGCCCACACTGGTACCGGTGATGATCTGGGGCCGCCAGCCCAGCTCGGTCAGGGCACGCCACACACCCACCTGATAGCTGCCGCGCGCACCGCCGCCTGCCAGCACCAGTGCCTTGACCGGGGTATCATTCTGTGCCATCTGGAACGCCTCCTAGTCATTCTTTGGAAATCTGTCAGAAGTATACCATATTTTCCGGAAAAATTCTCCCTGTTTTTGGAACAAAATCCATGGTATAATTTTGTTAACTTGTGTGAAACGATGGTGGAGGTAAAACAATGCACTGCAACAACTGGATCTTTGATATGGACGGCACCCTGACCGACAGCATGACCGTGGTATGGGAGGGTGCGCCCGATGCCCTGCTGGCCCGCTATGGCCGCACCCCAAAATCTGACCTCCACAAAACGCTCCTGACCATGGGCATGGCCGATGGTGCGGCCTACCTCATCCGGGAGTACGACCTGCCCCTGAAAATGGAGGACTACAACGATGTGATGTGGGATGTTATCACCAAGCTCTACGAGACCGTGGAGCTCAAGCCCGGCGTGCGGGAGCTGCTGGCCCGCCTGAAGGCCGAGGGTACCCACATGTGCATCTGCTCCAACACCTGGGCCGAACAGTGCCGCACCGTGCTTACCCGGCTGGGCATCGCGCAGTATTTCTCCTTCATCGTGGAAGCGCAGGGCGTGCTGCACAAAAGCCGCCCGGAGGTGTTCTTTGAGTGCATGAGCCGTTTGGGCGGTGCAGACCCCGCCGCCTGCGCCGTGTGCGAGGATGCCGTATACGCCGCCGCCACCGCCCACAAGGCCGGGTATTACGTCATTGGCATCGCAGACCGCACCTCTGCCGCCGACGAGCCGGAGATGCGCCGCATCTGCAGCCAGTTCGTGCCCCGGTGGGATGCGCTGGACTGGACACGTGTGTAAGAAAAAAGGGCCGCAGCGTGCGGTTCTTTTCTTTATCTGATCCTTCTTTGCTCTTGCATTTTGTGCGCAAGAAGAGTATGATATTATAAATAGGACTGCCCCAAGGGGGAAGTGTCCTCATTTGTGAGAATACACTCTGTGATTTTCAATATAAAGGTATAATATCCGTAAAGAGGAGACCTTCCGTCATGAACAACCCACTCGTCAGCATTATCGTGCCTGTGTACAACGTGCAGAATAGTGTTGCCCGCTGTCTGGAGAGCATTTGTGCCCAGACATGGAAGGATATCGAGGTCATTCTGGTCAACGACGGGTCCCGGGACGAAAGCTTTTCCATCTGTGAGCAATTCCGTGAAAAGGACCCCCGCATCGTTCTGGTGGACAAATCCAATTCCGGTGTGTCGGAGACCCGCAACTGCGGCATGTCCCTTGCAAAGGGCAAGTATGTGCAGTTTGTGGACAGCGACGATTATCTCGACCCTGATTTTACCGAGCGGCTGGTGACTGCCGCCGAAGCGAACAACGCCGATCTGGTCATTGCACCTTACTGGATGGTGATTCCCGCCAACTCTTCCAAGGCCACGCAGGCACTGGAAAACCTGCAGGAGAACCTTGGCATCGATGCCGAGAAAAAGCCTGATGATATCCGTGAATACGGCTTCCTGCCCGAGGGCATCTACGACCGCGATACCTTTGCCCTGCGCCTGATGGAGAAGCCCGCATCCTTCTTCTACAGCGTGCTGTGGAACAAGCTCTACCGCCGGGATATTCTGGCAGACCATCATCTGCAGTTCACCAGCGAGGTGCGCTGGGCCGAAGACCTGGTTTTCAACCTGGAATACATTTTGTACGCCAATGTTTTCGTATCCATTTCCAAAGCGGGCTACCACTATGTGCAGAACCCCCAGAGCATCTGCCACACCCAGATCAATCTGGCTTCCATCGTGCAGAACAAACTGCAGGTGTTCCGCTATTACAAGGAGCTGTACACAAAGCTGGGCCTGTACGATCAGGTGCAGCCGCAGCTGTATAAGTTCCTGACCGCGTTCTCCGAGAACGCCTATCCCTCCGGTTCTCCCCAGAAGATCATCATGGACATGGCCAACCACTGGGGCTTTGGTGTTCTGGATGCTTCCGACAAGGAAAAGAAACACAAAACCGAACCCGATGCCTGATCTCCGGGCACGAAAAAAAGAGCCGTGAAAGCGGCTCTTTTTTGTTTGCCATTTTACCGGTCGATCCAGCTGCGGAAGGCTTCGCGCACTGCACCCTCCCGTCCGCGCGGGATGGGGATGCGCGCACCGCTGCACATCTGCAGCTCGCCCGCCGTCAGCAGCTGTGCCGCCGCCAGATTGACCACATAGGAGCGGTGCGGCTGCAAAAAACGCCCGTCTTCCAGCAGCGGCTTTGCTACCTCGGCAAAGGACACCCGCAGCGAAAGGGACACCACATCCTCGCCGCTGAGCAGATGGAAGTGCACCACATGGTGGGTGCACTCCAGATATTCGATCTGCGCATAGGCCAGCGCCCGCAGGCCTTCGGCAGTGACAACGGTCATTGCCGGGCCGTACTCCGGCTCGGTGGCGCGGGCAAGCAGGGCCGAAAGCTCCTGCTGGTGCACCGGCAGAAGCAGATACTGCATGGCATCCACCCGGAAAGCACTGTAGGCGTGGGCCGGTGTGCGGGCCGCAAAGGCCAGCGGAGCCCTGCGGCCCCGGCGGCGCAGCTCCGCAGCCGCCGAAAGCCCTGCCGGGGCCGCTACAGCGCCCAGCTCGATGAGATACAGGTCAAACCGTTCTCCCTCGGTGTCCCGGCGCAGCAGCGCATCTGCATCCGGCAGCTGCTGCACGATGCACGCATCCTGCCGCCGGGCAAAATATTCCATGCACTGGCGTTCCAGCCCGCTGCGCAAGGCCGCGTCCGGGCTGCATACCGCAATGTGAAATACCATCTCACATTCTCCTTTCCGCCAGCCGCCCGCCTTGATTTTTGCGCAGGGCTGGAGTATGATAAATAAAACTTTGCTGCATCGAAAAAAGAAAAAACGGAGGGACCCGCCATGCCGCAGCCGCTTGTCAGCGTTATTGTGCCCGCCTATAACGCGGCGGGCTTCATCTCCCGCTGTGTGGAGAGCATCACATCCCAGAGCTACCCGGAGCTTGAGATCCTTCTGCTGAACGACGGCTCCACCGACGACACCCTTGCTGTCTGCCGGAAGCTTGCTGCCGCCGACAGCCGCATCCGTGTGGTGGACAAGCCCAACACCGGCGCAGCAGACACCCGCAGCTGCGGCCTTGCCCTTGCCCACGGCGAATACATCCAGTTTGCGGACAGCGACGATCACCTGCTGCCGGGCTGCACCGCAAACCTGGTGGCTGCTATGCAGCGCAGCCATGCCGACCTTGTGCTGGCTCCCTACCGGATGATGGTGCCCCGCAAGGATGGCGGCTATGACACCCGGGAGTACAGCCTGCTGCCCGCCGGGGTGTACAACAAGGTGGATTACCTGTGGCAGCTCACCGGCAATGCCGCTGCCTTTTACTACGGCGTGCTCTGGAACAAGCTCTACCGCCGGGATCTCATCCAGATGGCGCACATCCGGTTCGAGCATGTGGTATACGCCGAGGACCAGCTGTTCAACACCCGGTATCTGCAGGTGGCACAGCGGTTTGCCGCCATCGACGAAGCCGCCTACTGCTACATCCAGAACCCGCAGAGCGTATGCCATACGCAGGTGAGCGCGGCGGACATGCTGCGCCACCGCAGCCGGATGTACCACACCTACAAGGAACTGTGCATCCAGCTGGGCGTGTACGATAAATTCCGCCTGCGGCTGCACGGCATCTATCTGAGCCTGTTTGAAAGCCCTCTGCCCAACGGCCCAGTGCAGAAGCTTTCCGACGCATTTGCCCGCACCCACAGCCGCATCTGAGAAAAGGAGAACCTATGGAATTTCCCCTTGTAAGCATCATCGTGCCCATGTACAACACTGCCGGGTGCATTGCCCGCTGTGTCAAAAGCATCTGCGCCCAGACTTATAAAAGCATTGAGATCCTGCTGCTGAACGATGGCTCCACCGACGACACCCTTGCCGTCTGCCGCGCCCTTGCCGCCAGCGACCACCGCATTGCACTGGTGGATAAAACCAACACCGGCGCAGCGGATACCCGCAATCAGGGCATTGCGCTGGCCCACGGCAAATACATCCAGTTTGTGGACAGCGACGACTGGCTGGCCCCCGATTTTACGGAAAAGCTGGTCTCCGCCGCCGAGGCCCACACCGCCGATCTTGTGATCGCGCCTTTCTGGATGGTGTACCCGGAAAACTATGTGGAGCACATCCGCCCATGGGAAAAGGCGCTGCAGCATGTGCTCCAGCGCAATCCGCCCCGCACCCGGGCCTATGGCTATCTGCCTGCCGGGGTGTACACCGGACAGGAGTACGCAAAGCATCTGATCCAGAAGCCGAACACCTTCTACTATGGCAGCCCCTGCAACAAGCTCTACCGCCGTGACCTCCTGCGGAAGCACAGCCTCCATTTCCGCAAAGAATTGTTTGCGGAGGATCAGCTGTTCAACACCGAATATCTGCGTTTCGTGCGCACCGCCGTTTCCATCCCGGACATCGGCTATTACTACCTGCAGAACAGCCAGAGCGTCTCCCACTCCAGAGTGACCACCGCCGACATCCTTCGGCTGCGGCGGCGGGTGATGCTCCTGTACCGGGACATCTACACCGAACTTGGCATCTACCCGGAAACGCGGGCGGCCATCCTGCGTTCGCCCTTTGGCGAAAACGAGTTCACTCTTCCGCCGCTGGACACCCCACAGACGCACTGCTGCAAGCTGTGACCCTATAAAAAGCACCCGGCTGCCGCCGAGAGCCGCTCTGGCTCCTGCACGGCTCCGGGTGTTTTTTGCGCTTTCTCAGCAGCCGATGGCGGCACACTTCTCCGCCAGCCAGCTGCGCTCTTCCGGCCCGGTGGTCACCTTAAAGCGTCTGCCCTACCCCGGTGCCCCGCTGACGGTGGGCAGCAGCGGTGAGACCGTATTGTATTACAATCTGCTTTTGCAGCGCATCGCCTATTATTTTTCCAGTGTGGAAGTCCCGCCCCTTGCCGACCGTTATACCGAGGAAACTGCCACCGCCACCCGCAGCGCCCAGCAGCTGCTGGGGCTGGAGCAGACCGGCATTGCCGATGCCGACACATGGACGGCGGTGGAGGCGCTGAGTTTGCAGCTGGCCGCCCATGCCCCGAATCCCGATAGAGACACCCCTCCCGGCACCGCCTACCCGGGGCGCGCCATCGCCGAGGGCAGCGCCGGGCAGGAGGTGGGACAGGTGGAGCGCTGGCTCAACCGCCGGGCACAACTTTCCTGCGGCGAGGACTATGTGGCCGACAATAACCGCTTTGGCGCAGCAGATGCTGCCGCCGTGCGGGCTGTCCAGCAGCAGGCGGGCCTGCTGGTGACCGGCATCGTGAACCGTGATACCTGGGCCGCCCT
>OHYB01000877.1_pt1 | contig 13052 bp, 9 predicted proteins | sample 1580181 | NCBI WGS metagenome assembly OHYB01 (sample SAMEA3882510, study PRJEB24775) | human gut metagenome | biome: human-associated habitat; feature: intestine environment; material: feces | place: Netherlands | collected 2009/2010
TACATCGGCAAGATCTATATGGAAACAAAGGCCCGCCCGCGCTACATCATCTCGGAGCGCACCTGGGCCCCCTATGAAAGGAAGTATCACGGATGAGCAAACAGAGCTGGCGGGGCAGCACCCTGCTGAACCCGGAACCGCCGGTACTGGTATCCTGCGGCGGGCTGGATAAGCCCAACCTTATCACCATCGGCTGGACAGGCACCATCTGCACCCAGCCCAGCATGGTATCCATCAGCGTCCGCCCCGAGCGGTACAGCCACCACCTCATCAAGGAGAGCGGACAGTTTGCCATCAACCTGCCCACTGAACAGCTGGTGCGCGCGGTGGACTGGTGCGGCGTGAAGAGCGGCCGCGACAACGACAAGTTTGCCGCCTGCAAGCTCCATGCCGCCCCGGGCAGCGTTCTGACCGACTGCCCCATCCTGGAGGAGAGCCCGGTCAATCTGGAATGCAGGGTCACGCAGGTCATCCCGCTGGGCAGCCACGATCTGTTTTTGGCTGAGTGCGTAGCCGTGGATGTGGACGAAAAGCTGCTGGACGAAAACGGCAAACTCTGCCTGAACAAGGCAAAGCTGATCGTCTACTCCCACGGGGATTATCTGGCACTGGGCCGAAAGCTGGGCAGCTTTGGCTACAGCGTGCGCAAAAAGAAAAAGCCGATTAAAAAGTAATTTTGCTGTAAATAAAGCGGCAGGGAGCGCAAAGTGATGCGCACTTCCCTGCCGCTTTTGTTATAGGCAAAAAGAAACACCCCCGAAGCGGTGAAACTTCGGGGGTGTTCCCGGTTAAAGGATGCCCTTGCTTTTCAGTATGCCGATGCCGACTACTGCGACAAGAGCGATAGCGCATACGACGATGAACGCATCAATGTATTTCAGCGGAACTTTGGAGAAGTTCTCATAGAAATTCTCAAAGGCGTTCAGCTGGCTGCGGTCGGGACGGTCCGATTTCTGTTCAGTCCCTTCAAGGGTAGTCTGCGGGGTCTCGTTTTTGATTTCATCTGCCATAGCGGATTACTTCTTGGCCAGGTACTTGCGCAGGTCAAGGGCAACGGCGATGACGATGACAAGGCCCTGTGCAATGTAGGTGTAAGCGGGGTCGACGCCCAGGAACTGGAGGCAGATCTTCAGGACTTCAAAGACCAGAACACCGACCAGAACGCCGGAGACCTTGCCGACGCCGCCGTTGGTGGAAACGCCGCCGATGGTGCAGGCTGCGATAGCTTCCAGCTCATAGCCGTTGCCGGTGTTGGTGGAAGCGCCGCCGGCCTTTGCGCCGACGAGGAAGCCACCGAGAGCATACATGCAGGAGGCCAGGATGTAGATGCGGATCAGGGACGCGGTGACGTTGACACCGGCAACCTGAGCGGCGTTCTCGTTGCCGCCGATGGCGTACATGTACTTGCCGTGACGGGTCTTATTGTACAGGAACCAGAAGAAGATGCCGACGATCAGTGCAAAGATGGCCAGGAACGGGATGGGGCCCAGCGTGCCGCTGGCAACGGTCAGGTAGCTCTGCTTGTAACCGCCCATGGGCTGGTTGTTGGTGATGACGGAGCACAGGCCGTAAACGATGGTCTGCATGCCCAGCGTAGCGATGAAAGGAGGAACCTTCAGGAATGCGATAATGCAGCCGTTGATGGCACCAAAGCAGGCCATGATTGCGATGACGATTAGCAGGGCCACGGGCCACGGAATATCGGGCAGCCAGGGCAGCATGCGGGCAGAGTAGTCAACACTCTGCAGCAGCATGGCGGAGAAGCAGGCGGCCAGGCCGACCTGGCGGCCTGCGGACAGGTCGGTGCCCTTGGTAATCAAGCAGCCGGAAACGCCGCAGGCGATGATGAAACGCGGGGCAACGTTCAGCAGCAGGTTTTTGCCGTTGGTACCAGTAAAGAAGTTCTGGGTCGTAGAACCCACAAACAACGCCAGCAGAACGATCAAAATGATGATCGCGTTATTGGACAAGAACTTTTTCAAGTCGAATTTTTTCTCCATTTTCGGATCTCCTCCTTATTCAAACTGGGTAGCCAGCGTCATAATGTTCTCCTGGTTCGCCTTATCGCCATCGATAAAGCCGGTGCAGCGGCCATCGCACATGACCATGATGCGGTCAGACATGCCGATTAGCTCGCTCATTTCGGAGGAGATCATGATGATGCTCTTGCCCTGTTTGGCCATCTCGGCGATGATGCAGTAAATTTCATACTTTGCACCGACGTCGATGCCGCGGGTCGGCTCGTCCATGATGAAAACATCGGGGTCGTTGGCCAGCCAGCGGGCAATCAGCACCTTCTGCTGGTTACCGCCAGACAGCGATTGAATCTGCGTTTTGGAGGACGGCGTCTTGATGGACAGCTTGGCCACGTTATCCTGGACCAGCTTTTCGATCTTGCCGTCATCCAGCATGATGCCGCCAATCAGGTACTTATCCAGCGAAGCAACGGAAACGTTGTCGGCGATGGAAAGCACGCCCAGGATGCCGGTAGCGCGGCGGTCCTCGGTCAGCATGGCGATGCCGTTTTTAATGGCATCCTGCGGCTGATTGATGACCAGCTCCTTGCCTTTGTAAGTAATGGTGCCGGAAGTGTGGGCACGCAGGCCGAACAGACCTTCCATCAGCTCGGTACGCTGAGCACCGACCAGACCGGCGACGCCCAGGATCTCGCCCTTGCGGACGTTGAAGTTGACGTGACGGAAGCTCTTGGGATTGATGGAGGTGAAGTCCTTGACTTCAAAGACGACCTCGCCAGGGATGTTCTCGCGTGGCGGGTAGAGGTTGGAAAGCTCACGACCGACCATTTTGGTAATGATCATATCGGTGGTCAGTTCCTTGGCTTCCCAGGTGCCGATGTACTGACCGTCACGCATGATGGTAACTTCATCGCTGATGCGAAGAATTTCGTCCATCTTATGGCTGATATAGACGATAGAAACGCCCTTGGCACGCAGCTCATCCACGATGGTGAACAGCGCTTCGACCTCGGCTGCGGTCAGCGAGGAGGTGGGCTCGTCCAGGATCAGAACCTTGCAGTCAGCAGAGACGGCTTTGGCGATTTCGACCAGCTGCATCTGGGAAACACTCAGCGTGCCCAGCTTGGCGTGCGGGTCGTAGTTCAGGTGAACTTCTTTCAGGACGCGAGCCGCATCGGCGTACATTTTGTCGTGGTCGATAACGGTAACGGGTCCGTATTTCTTGGTAGGATAGCGTCCGACGTAGATATTCTCGCCGATGGAGCGCTCCGGGATAGGCTGCAGTTCCTGATGCACCATTGCAATGCCGCGGTTCAGTGCATCAAGAGGTCCCTTGATATTGACCTTTTCGCCCTCGTAGATAACCTCGCCCTCGTCCATGTGGTAGATACCAAACATGCACTTCATCAAGGTGGATTTGCCGGCGCCGTTCTCGCCCATCAGCGCATGGACGGTACCGGGCTTTAACTTCAACTGTGCGTGATCCAGTGCCTTGACGCCGGGGAACGCCTTGACGACATCACGCATTTCCAAACGGTATTCTGACAATTCGCTGGCCCCCTTTAACCTTTAAATCTTTTGTAACCATTTTCTGATAAAAAAGGGGTGCGTGCGCCTGTGCACACGCACCCCGGATTCCGGTTTTAAGTAAGCTGATTACTGGAAATCCTTGACGTTGTCAGGAGTGACCTTGACGTAGTCAACGTAGACACTCTGCTCACCAGCAGCGTAGGTCTTGCCGCCCAGCAGCTCTTCCATGCACTCAACAGCCTGGGTAGCCTGGCCGTTGGCATCGTTCAGAACGGTACCGGTCATGTTGCCGTTAGCAACTTCGTTCTTGGCAGCGTCCAGAGCGTCAACACCAACGAGGTAGATGTCCTTGTTGACGGTGCGGCCGGCAGACTGGATAGCCTGCAGAGCGCCGATAGCCATATCGTCGTTGTTGCAGAAGACAACTTCGATCTGATCGCCGTACTTAGCGAGGTCGTTCTGGCAGATTTCCTGGCCCTTGTTGCGGTCCCAGTCACCACGCTGCAGGTCGAGCTGTTCAACTTCGACACCGGCATCGGTCAGAGCCTTGACGGAGTACTCGGTACGCAGCTGAGCATCGATATTCTCGGGGTCGCCCTGAATCATGATGTAGGAAACCTTGCCGTCGCCGTTGATGTCGCCCTTGTTCTCAGTGTCGAGGATCAGCTCGCCCTGGAAGGTACCGGACTGAGCAGCGTCGCAGCCAACGTAGACCAGCTTGTCGTAAGCGGACATCTGATCGGCGGTGGGCTCACGGTTGATCAGGACGGTGGGAACATCAGCATCCTTAACGGTGGAGATAATCTGGTCAGCAGCGGAGGTCATGACGGGGTTGATGATCAGAGCGTCGACACCCTGGGTGATGAAGGTGTTGATCTGCTCGTTCTGCTTGGCCTGGTCGTTGTTGCCATCGACGATGGTAACTTCGTAGCCCTTGCCCTCGAGGATCTCCTGCAGAGCATTACGGTAGGTGGTCATGAAGGCATCGTCGAACTTGTAGATGCAGACGCCGACCTTGCCGCCCTGAGTGGTCTCGGTAACGCTCTCAGCTGCGCTCTCAGCAGCGGAGGTGGCGGCCTCAGAAGTAGCCTCAGAGGAAGCGGGGGCGCTGGATGCGGAAGAACCGCAAGCGGCCAGAGAAACGGCCATGGTGCCTGCAACAGCAAGTGCGAGTAACTTTTTCATAATTGTTTTCTCCTTCTTTTTGCAGTGGATTTTTGTGGGTTGCCTGTAGAGGAGGCAGACCCTGTTGACAGTTATTATGTTACCTGATAGAAGATGAAAAAACAAGGAGAAATTTCACCGATAAAGATGTAATTTTTTCACCCTATTGGACGGTTTCTACATTTACGGACAATATGTTTTGTGCAGAATGCACAGCAAAAGTGACGAAAAAGTTATTGCTGTAATAAAATTGAAGAAAAAATATCCCGCAGAAACCTGCGGGATAGGATGAATTTATACGGTTATTCAAACGGGAAAACGGCTTTTTGGCCGTCGAGGGCAAAAATATTGCTGCGGTCGATGATGCGGGTGGCGGTTTCGGTCTCGCGGGTTACGTCGCTCCCCTGCCCGGCCAGCAGCTTGTAGGCATTCTCGACGCTGAAATAGCCCATGCCGTAGGTGTTCTGCACCACCATGGCGTCTACTGCGCCGGTGTGCAGGGCATCCACTGTGGTGATGTTGGAGTCGAAGGCAACCATCCAGAGGTCATCCGCGCGGTTTGAATCGGAGACAGCCTGGGCCGCGCCAACGCTGACGGCCTCGTTAAAGGAGATCAGCACATTGATCTCAGGATGGCGGGCCAGCATGGTCAGGGTTTCGGCGCGGGCGCTTTCGGGGGTGGCCACGCTGTAGACGGTGGCGGCAACCTCGGCACGGCCGCTGGCGGTAAGAGTGTCGATGACGCCCTCCTCCCGCTCCTGTGCATTTGGGCTGTTGACGTTGTAGTTGACCAGGCCGACGTGCAGCGGACCTTCGACGTTTTTTAGCGCTGACTTGGCGGCCATCTGCCCGGCACCGTAGTTATCGGCACCGACATAGGCAGAGACCTTGCTGGAGTTGACCGCCGAATCCACCACGACGATGCGCACGCCTTTGTCGGCGGCGGCATCGATGGTGGCGGCATTCTTCTGGTAGTCTGACGCCGAGAAGATGATGGCCTGGGCACCCTCCTCGACGGCCTTTTCAATCAGGTCGTTCTGGGAGGAATAGTCCTCCTCACTCTCGGAGCCGGTGATGGTCAGATCCATGTTGTACTCAGTGGCGGCAGCCTCGGCCCCGGCAAAGACCGCACTCCAGAACTCGGTGCTGGTGGATTTGGCAATCATGGCGACATGGTAGCGGGTCGTGGTGGGCGCGGGGGTGGGCGAAGCCGCACAGCCTGCCAGAAGCAGGGCCGACAGACAGGCGGCAAGCGTTTTAACGTGTTTTATCATAATCGCCCTCCCGGTCGGCTGGGACCTGCGGCATGCGGATGGTGACGGTGGTACCCTCGTCGGGCACACTGTCGATGGAAAGCCCGTAGCCGGGGCCAAAATAGATGCGCAGACGGTCGTTGACGTTTTTGATGCCGATGCCGGTGCGGTCGCTGGGTTCGTTTTGCAGCAGTGCGGCTACCTGCTCCGGTGCTATGCCGATGCCGTCATCGCTGACTTTCAGCAGCACATCGCCGCCGTCAGGGCAGACGGTGATCTCAATGTGGCCGTCCTCGACCATCAGGTCCAGACCATGAACGATGGCGTTTTCGATGATGGGCTGCAGGGTGATCTTGTTGCAGAGGTACTGCGTGCAGCTTTCATCCACTGTGAAATGGTAGGTAAACTGGTTTTTGTAGCGGTATTTTTGAATTTGCAGGTAGGCCTCGGCGTGCTGCAACTCTTTCTCAATCGGGATCAGCTCGTGTCCGCGGCTGATGCTGATGCGGAACAGCCGCGCCAGGGCATGCACCATCTGGACGGCGTCAGCGTTTTTGCCGCGCTCGCACATCCAGGCGATGGAATCCAGCGTGTTGTAGAGAAAATGCGGGTTGATCTGCGCCTGAAGGGCTTTCAGCTCGGTTTTGCGCAGGGCAACTTCCTCCTCGCGCACGGCGGTCATCAACCGCTGGATGCGGCCCACCATGTGGTGGAACGAATCGGACAGCTCCTCGACCTCGCGGGTGCCGGTGATAGCATTGAACACAAAGCCGTCGGCGTTCTGCTCAAAGGCTTCCATGGCATTTTCCAGTTGCTGCAGGGGGCGGCTGAGGCTGCGGGACAGCACATAGGCGACCACGAAGGCGGCCACCAAAATCAGCGCGGAGGCGAGGAGGACGACACGGGTCATCTGCCAGAAGCTTTCGTTGACGGTCTCGTCAATGTAGCTGACACCGACCACGCGCCAGGTGCTGCCCGGCACCTTTTGGGTGGTATAAATAACGGTATCTTCCACATAGGTGCCGTCGCCCAGGCAGGCCAGGCGGCCGGCTTCCTCTTTTTTTAGCCCGGCATACAAAAGCTGCTGCTGGGGGTGGTAGACCATGTTGCCGCGTTCGTCCATCAAATAGCAGTAGCCGTGCTGGCCGATGCCCACGTTATTGATGGTGGCGGCCAGGGCCGAGAAGCGGATGTCCATCGAAATCCATTGCCGTGGCGAATTCTCCGGCATGCGGTGCACGACGCTGACGACCCAGGGGTAGTAGCCCTCGAAAATAGTCTCGACATGGGGGATGCTGACGTAACCGCGGCCGCGGCGCTTAGCCGTAACCAGGTCGAAGGAACTGTTGCGCAGGATGTTCTGGCGTGGGGTGTGGTCCTTGGCCCAACAATCCTGCAAAACGCCGTCGGCATCGTAGGTGGTCACGGCGACGACCTCACTGCGGGTGGTCTGCAGGGCGGCGAGGAAGGCGTCCCGTTCCTCGGGTGATTCGTCCATCGAGTCCATGACGAGGTTCATGACCTCGTCAATGGTGTTGACATAGTCGCCCACAGTGCCCACTACCTGGCTGACGGCCTGTGCGCTGCTGGTACGGGCGCTCTCAACGATGGAACTGCGGTAGCTGCGCAGGAAAGTGACAGTGGATAGAATCAGCGTGACCGCAGCGATGGCCACCACCAGGGAGGCTATCAGCGGGGCGGTGCGCGGTGCGTGGCGGGGCTTCATGCCGGGGCTCCCGCGGTACGGCTGCGGCGCAGGGCACCCGGCGAGGTGCCGCTGTACTTTTTAAAGCAATAGCTGAAATAATGCTGGTCGCTGTAGCCGCAGCGGCGGGCGATCTCCTGAATCTGCAGGTCGGTGGTCAGCAGCAATTGCTGGGCGGTCTCCATGCGGCGGCGCACCAGAATGTTGATGAAGGTCTCCCCTGCCGTTTTCTTGATGCAGGCGCTCAGGTGGTTGGGGCTGACGTCCAGCATGGCGCTTAAGGACGCCAGCGAGAGGTCCTCGTCAGAGTAATGCTGCTCGATGATCTCCAGCGCGCGCTCACACAGGCTGCCGCCCTTGCGCACATCGGGGGTGAAGCTGACGCCGCCCTCGGTCTCTTTTGCGGCGGCCAGGGCCTCCATGGACTGGCGGTATCCGGCGTTCAGCTCGCAGAAGCGGGCAGCGGCGCGGCTGACACCGACGACGCAATGCTGCCCCAGGGCACGCTCGGTCAGCTGGCAGATCTCGTCGGCCAGAATGTGCAGGTACTCGTCGAAATCCGAAGGGTTTCCGAACAGCACAGCCACCACATGGCTGTTGCAGAAAAACGCATAGTGGCGCAGATATTTGTTGGCTAGCTGGTCCACCATCCGGACGAAACCGGCGGCGTTCTCGCTATTGTCGTCAGGTTGGGCGGTCAACACCACCAGCTGGCTGCGGTCATCGATGCCGCGCAGCAGGCCGCAGGCGACAGCCGAGGTGCGCAGGGCGGCTTCGACGGCGTCGGAGGTATTATCGCAGTGTTCCAGCACCAGCGGGATCAGGAAGGACGCGCGGTCCTCCTGCACGATGCCGCTGCGGCGCAGGCTGGCATACTGGTGGTCGATGCGCTCATGGATGGATTTCAGCTCGGCGGCCAGGCCGTCCATGGTGAGAGGCTTGAGCATGTAGCTGATGATGTTGTACTGGATGGCCTGCTTGGCGTACTCGAAATCATCGTAGCCGCTTAAAAAGGCAATGTGCATGGCGGGGCGGATCTCGCGGACCTGGCGGGCCAGCTCAATGCCGGTGATGAAGGGCATGCGGATGTCGGTGAGCAGCAGGTCTGGTTCCAGCTGCTCGACAAGTTCGAGGGCGTCCAGGCCGTTGCTGGCACTGCCCACCAGGTGGAAACCGAGGGCTTCCCAGGGGATCATTGAGCAGACGGCTTCCCGCAGCTCGTCCTCGTCATCGGCTACGATGACGGTGTAGAGGTTCTTTTCTGCCATAGAATGGCTCCTTCTCTTTTCTTTCTTTTTTATTTCGGGGGTTACAGCCAGAACTGGACCAGGCGGCTGACGTTTTGGTAGAGGGCAGGGTTCTGGCCAATCAGTCCGGGCTCGGCAGTGAAGTAGACGCAGAAACTGTAGCAGGCACCGGCCAGCACAGCCAGCGGCAGGATGGTACAGAATGCACGCTGCAATACATCGATGCCGGGCTGAGCGGCGTGGGCTTGCAGTACCTGCTCGGCCAATGCCCAGGCCAGCGCGGCGGCCAACAGCAGCGGACCAAGCCAATCGGATTGATAACGGTAGAGCATACCGGCCATCTGACAATCCAGCACGGCCAGCACCAACATGGCAGCCAGTACCACAACTACAAAAGTGCGCAGATCACGCTTGGCAGCCAGACGGCGGCGGGCAAGCGGCAGGCTGGCCAGCCCCCACAGCAGAGGCAGGCAGGCAAAGGCGCCGCCGTAGAACAGCTCGGTGATGGTCAGGCCCATATAGTTGGTCTGCATTTTGGTGGCGGTCAGGTACGGGTACACAGCCTGCACGCCGGGGATGCCGAAGAGGAAGGTAAGCACGGCGGGGGCAGTGCGGCCTACCGAGAAGCCGCGGCGGGTCATATCGTTGCTGGTCAGATTGTAGTTGGCGCCAAAATCAAAAGGCGAACCGAACCGGGCGGCGTTGTACCACATCAGTCCGATGGCGACCAGCACCACGGGCAGCACAAAGGCAACGGCCTCGGCGATGCCCTGCTTGGTGAACAGGCGCTTTTCCCGCAGGTAGCGCTGCCAGAAGATGGGCAGGCAGAGGGCAGCAAACAGCACCATCTGAGGGCGACAGCCAGCCACAAAGGCCATGCACAAGCTGCCCAACGCGAGATGAAAGAGGATGTGGCCGTGCTTTTCGGCGGGCTGGTTGGCGGCCAGCAGCCATTGCCACAACGCCAGCATGACGAAGGCAGCGCCGGACAGGATAGCGTACTCATAGATAGAGGGGCGCAGCAGCAAATAGTAAATTTGGCTGCCGGTGCCGATGCCTGCGCAGAGCAGCAGGTAGACAGCAGCGCTCATGCCCGGGAACCAGCGGCGGGCGGCCTGTTTGATGCAGCCGAACGCCGCCAGCAGGAACAGCCAGCTAAGCAAGATCATCGGCAGGCTGGGCGGCAGATCCCGCACGCCGGTCAATGCCTCAAAGGGCAGCTGGAACAGCAGGCACGGGATGACGCCAAAATAGACGTAGTAACGGCCCTGATAGTAGGCAACGTCCCACAGGGCGTCCGGCGCAGCCTGCTGGCGGGCAGCGGTGTCGTAGGGGTTGGCCATCTCCTGCATGGCGGCGGGCGGGTCCTGCTCCAGGTCCAGGCGGCCGTTCAGCAGGCTGTGGGCCAGGGCACCGTACTGGGCGGCGGCATCGCTGGCCCAATCGTCGATATGTAAGGTAAAGTTGATGCGGCTGCCGCCGTCCCAATCGGCCGTGTTGTAAAAGCTGGTGGAGACACCGGCGTTGAAGCGGTCGGCAAACGGCGCAAAGAACGCCGCCGCACTCAATATGACCGCTACCAGCAGGACAACGGGGCGGTACTTTTTGCGGTGCGTAAGGTAAGCATCCCGCCAGGCAGCAGAAACCGGGCGCAGTGCATAGACGGCGGACAGCAGCGCCAAAACTGCTGCCCAGCGCACCAGCGAAAAATCAAAGGCGCGGGGCACATTGGCGTAGATGGTCTGCAAGGTGTAGCTGATTGGGTACTGGCGGTACTCGCCGTTATAGGGGTAGGCCGTCAGCGTGAGGGTGGACGCCTTGCCGGAAAGGTCCAGGCTGCGCACCTGGCTGCGGGGGGCGTTGGCGGCAACTTCCCAGTTCCAGCTCTGGCGGGAGGCTGATGTGGCTTCGTCCGTGGCGGCGACGTTGAGGATAAACAGCGGGTTCTGCACTTCCGGGTGGGGGCCATTGTAGACATATTCCAGTCCCGAAAGCTGCAGATTGTACAGCTCCCGGTCCAGGCCGGTGAACGTTAAGGTGGTATGCTCGTCGTCCAGCGTCAGGGCGTTATGGTCGTCCTCGGCCTCCTGCAGGTAGGCCCGCAGGTCGACAGGCTCATAGCTGTGGGTGGCCCAGAAGTTGAGGTTACCGATAAATACCTCGGCCCCGAGGGACGCTGCCAGCAGCAGTGCCGCCGCGGTCCATTTGCGCCCCGAGGCATGGCGGAACCCCGCTGCAAGGCCGCAAGCCCACAGCACCATGGCCGTGATGCCAAGGCAGCGGAAGGCGTCAAACCCGATGGTCAGCCCCGGCTTGGACCAGATGCAGGCGGCCCAAAGCCAGACAAGTACGGCGGGCAGCAAGGCGCAGCATCCATCGGCACGGGTGGGCTTTCGGCGGCCAAGGCGGGCGGGCACCACCGCAAAGGCTGCGGTCAGCACCAGCGTGAATAGAATAGCCAAAATCAGCATAAAGCAAATTTCCGTTCTGTTACTGTTTATTGGACGGCAGCACCGCCCGAGATAAAATCATTATACACCATTACGCAGGGCGTTGTACAGCATTTCCGCTTTGGCGTGGCTGATGCCCTTGACTTCCTCCAAATCGGAGATGCTGGCGGCCTTGACGGCGGCCACGGTCTTGAAGTGGGCCAGCAGCGCGGCGCTGGTCTTTTCGCCCACGCCGGGAATGGCCGTGAGGGTGGCAGCGTAGGACTTTTTCTTCATCGCGCGCTTACGGTAGTCGTTAGCGTAGCGGTGGGTCTCGTCCTGAATGTTGGTGACGAAGGTAAAGATGTTGCGGTTGCGGTTGATGGCAATTTCGCCGCCCTCGTCGTCCACGATGGCACGGGTGCGGTGGTGGTCGTCCTTGACCATGCCAAAGGTGGGCACATGCTCCAGCGCGGTGCCGCGCAAAGCCTGTTTGACCGCGCCCACCTGTCCCTTACCGCCATCGATCAGCAGCAAGTCCGGCAGGGTGGCAAACTGATTTTGGGGGCCGTCCGGCTTTTCGCCGCGGCGGGCCGCTTCGTATTCGGCAGCGCGGCGGGAAAGCGTCTCGGCCAGCGAGGCGTAGTCGTCGGTGCCTGCAACGGTCTTCATCTTAAAGCGGCGGTAGCCGGAGCGGTGGGGCTTGCCGTCCATAAATACGACCATGCCGCAGACGCTGGAGCCATCGCCCCAGTTGGAAATATCATAGCTTTCAATCACCCTCGGCGGGGTTTTCAGACCCAGCACCTGGGCGGCTTCTTCCAGCAGCTTTTGCTCGCGGGTGTAGCGACCGCTCTCGCGGCCCAGGCGCTCTACCGCGTTCGTGTAGGCCATTGTCACCAGTTTGGCTACATCGCCGCGCTGGGGCACGTACAGCTCCACCTTAGTGCCGCGGGCCTGGGCCAGCGCTTCGTTCAGCGCCTCGGCATCCGGCGGCAGAGCGTCGACAGCAATCGTTTTAGGGACAGTCTCGCCGTTCAGATAATACTGGGGCAGGAATTCCTCCCGCACGGCATCAATGTCGGTGGTGTCGTGGAACATGAACTCCCGCTTGTCGGTCAGTCGGCCGTCGCGGTAGCGCAGCACAGCGGCGCAGACGGCCCGCGTGGTGCCCGCCAGGGCGATGATATCCATCTCGGTGTCAGCATCCATCACGACTTTCTGGCCGGCGGCCACGCGCTCAATGGCCTGGATCTGGTCGCGCAGCAGGGCGGCGGTCTCGAAGTCCAAACGATCGGAGGCGGCTTCCATCTTCTCCCGCAGCTGCTTGACGATGTCCTTTTTGCCGTAGCGGACCATTCGCAACGCCCCCTGCACGGCATCGTTGTAGGCCTCGCAAGTAATCTTTCCGCTACAAACGGCCATGCACTTGCCGATGTGGGCATTTAAGCAGGGGCGGCCTTTGCCGAAGTCCCGCGGGAACTCCTTGCTGCAGCGGGGCAGCAAAAAGCAATCCTGCGCCATCTCCACCATCTCCCGCACGGCGAAGGAGGATGTGAACGGGCCGATGTAGTCGGCATCGTCGTCATCTTTCTGCAAAACCGCCGAAACACGGGGCCAGGGGCCGCGGGTGATCTTGACATAGCTGTAGCCTTTGTCATCCTTGAGCAGGATGTTGTACTTGGGCGTGTGGGCCTTGATCTGGCTGGCTTCCAGCACCAGCGCCTCGAACTCGCTCTGGCAGACGA
>OHYB01000892.1_pt1 | contig 12896 bp, 8 predicted proteins | sample 1580181 | NCBI WGS metagenome assembly OHYB01 (sample SAMEA3882510, study PRJEB24775) | human gut metagenome | biome: human-associated habitat; feature: intestine environment; material: feces | place: Netherlands | collected 2009/2010
TGTGAATACCGAAGACCTTATAAAAGGTATCAGAAGCAGAAAATTCCACGGAGTGGGTCTTGATGTTTATGAGGAAGAAACAGAGAACGTCTTTGAAAACCGACAGGAGGATATCCTAGAAAGCTCCGTGACCGCAAGGCTTCTGTCTTTTCCTAACGTTATCGTCACCTCTCATCAGGGCTTTTTCACCGAAGAAGCTCTAGCCGCCATAAGCCGCACAACGCTTGAGAATGCTTGTGCTTTTGAGCGTGGCAGGATAATAAAAGAAAATCAGGTCAAATAGACGTGTGGGAACATTCCATGCGTCTTTGAAATATAACAAAAACGGACGGCATAAAAACCGTCCGTTTTGTATATAGCTTTGATATTACGCTTATATTAGTAAGCGATACCCTGCCACTTCATAGCGTCAGCGACCTTCAGGAAACCTGCGATGTTAGCACCTGCAACGAGGTTGCCTTCAAGACCGTACTCCTTAGCTGCATTGTATGAGTTGTGGAAGATGTTTGTCATGATGTTCTTGAGCTTAGCGTCAACTTCCTCGAATGTCCAAGAAAGTCTCTCGCTGTTCTGTGACATCTCAAGAGCTGATGTAGCAACACCGCCTGCGTTAGCAGCCTTAGCTGGTCCAAAGAGAACACCTGCATTCTGGAATACAGCGATAGCCTCTGGAGTTGAAGGCATATTAGCACCCTCAGCAACAGCAAATACACCGTTAGCTACGAGAGCCTTAGCTGACTCTTCGTTGATCTCGTTCTGTGTAGCGCATGGGAGAGCGATGTCGCACTTGATAGTCCAAATGCCGCTGCAGCCCTCATGGTACTCAGCACCCTGTACTCTGTTTACATACTCCTTGATTCTGCCTCTCTCAACTTCCTTGATCTGCTTAACAACATCGAGGTTGATGCCGTTTGGATCGTATACATAACCGTTAGAGTCAGAAAGTGCAACTACCTTGCCGCCCAGCTCTGTAGCCTTCTCTGTAGCGTAGATAGCAACGTTACCAGAACCAGAGATAACAACTGTCTTGCCTGCGAATGTTTCATTCTTCATGCACTTGATCATCTCAGATGTGTAGTAGCAAAGACCATAACCAGTAGCCTCTGTTCTTGCAAGTGATCCGCCGTATGAAAGACCCTTACCTGTAAGAACGCCTGTGAACTCGTTTCTGATTCTCTTGTACTGACCGAACATATAGCCGATCTCTCTTGCACCAGTACCGATATCGCCTGCTGGAACGTCTGTGTCAGCACCGATGTGCTTGCAAAGCTCTGTCATGAAGCTCTGGCAGAATCTCATAACTTCTCCGTCAGACTTGCCCTTAGGATCGAAGTCTGAACCACCCTTACCGCCGCCGATAGGAAGACCTGTAAGGCTGTTCTTGAAGATCTGCTCGAAGCCGAGGAACTTGATTACTGATGCACATACTGAAGGGTGAAGTCTGATACCGCCCTTGTATGGTCCTATAGCAGAGTTGAACTGAACTCTGAAACCTCTGTTTACCTGTACCTTGCCGTTGTCATCTACCCAAGGAACACGGAAAATGATCTGTCTTTCTGGCTCAACTATTCTGTCGATTATACCTGCCTCAACAAGGTCAGGTCTCTTTTCTACAACAGGAATGAGGCTTTCCAGTACCTCATATACTGCCTGGAGGAATTCCTTTTCGCCGGGATTTCTCTTCTCAACCTTCTCATAAACGCTTTCAAGATACGCATTGTTCAAAGCCATTATTAAAACTCCCATCTTATAAATTATAATTTGTGCACGGCTTTTTTACTCATTCCGCACATCACCTACTCATTATAACACACTATTTTGCAATTTGCAAGTAGTAAAATGCAAAATTTCATAATTTTATTGAAATTGTATAAAAATCATAGCCTTTTTTTGAAATGTGAAGTAAAATCACGATTATAAATTCATAATTCGTGTAAAATTTCCGTGAAATGTCGACAAATCAGTGCACTGTGACCAAAGCTGTTTCAGCCTGCAAAAATGACAAAACGCATTTTTATGCCGATATAACGCACAAACCCACTGAAATATCGTCCCTGATATGAAATTTTGGTTGACGAATCCTGCAAAAAAGTGTACAATATAAAGTAATAAAGCACTTATAAACAAAGGAGCAGTACCGATGACAAAGAAAGAACGTGCACAAATGATAGTGGAAAGGCTGGAGCAGGTCTACCCCGAGGGCATATGCTCCCTTGACTATAAAAAGCCCCACGAGCTTATGATAGCAGGCAGACTTTCTGCACAGTGTACAGACGCAAGGGTGAATATCGTCACGAAAGAGCTTTTTGCAAAATATAAGACCATTGAGGATTTTGCTAACGCAGATGTTGCTGATATAGAGGAGATAATACGCCCCTGCGGTCTGTATAAAACAAAAGCTCGCTCTATTGTAGCAATGTGCAGACAGATAATGGATAACTTTGGCGGTGAGATACCTGATACCATAGAAAAGCTCACTACCCTTGCAGGCATAGGCAGAAAGACGGCTAATCTTGTTATGGGAGATGTTTTTCATAAGCCTGCGGTGGTAACTGATACCCACTGTATAAGGATATGCGGCAGACTTGGGCTTACAAAAAATAAAGAGCCTGCAAAGGTGGAAGAGGATCTGAGAAAGATACTTCCCCCTGAGAGATCCTCTGATTTCTGTCACCGCCTTGTACTGTTCGGACGTGAATACTGCAAGGCAAGGGGAGAACGCTGCAGCGAGTGTCCCCTACTTGATATCTGCGGCAGCAGAAAATGACCGCAGGCTGTTGAAATAATAACGCAAAAGTAGTATAATAAGGTCACAAGATGAAATGCAGAGGAGATGAGCGTTTTGATAAAGGCATGGGAGCATTTCAAGACCATTACAAGACATCGCCACGGAGTGATAAAAAACTGCTATAAGGCAGGCATTTTGTGGCAGGGTCTGAGGCATGACCTTTCAAAATATTCCCCGGAGGAGTTTCTCAAGGGCTGTAAATATTATCAAGGCACACGTTCGCCCCATGAAGCAGAGCGTGAAGAATACGGATTTTCTTACGGCTGGATGCATCACAAGGGAAGAAATAAGCATCACTTTGAATATTGGACGGACTATGACCTGCGGACTAAGTTGATGACCCCTGTGAAAATGCCCCTTAAATATGTGAAAGAAATGTTCTGCGACAGAGTTGCCGCAAGCAAGATATATATGAAAGACAAATACGACGACGGTGCACCTCTTGCGTATTTTTTAAGAGCGAAAAAGACAAGAGCCATCCACCCTGAAACATCAGACCTTTTGGAGAAGCTTCTTACAATGCTTCGTGATAAAGGCGAGGACTACACTTTCGCTTATATAAGACGTTTGAAAAAATATTAGGGGGAGTTTCCATGGGAATTTTCAAAAAGAAAACTGTCAAGCCCGTCCCTGAGGAGTGCAGGGGAATGGAGATAAAAATAATGTCAAGCACCTGTACCGGCGAGAAAACTATTGGCTTTTATAACCGCAACACTCGTGAGATAATGTATCCCGAGCTTGTGAAAAGCGACAGCGATGTTGAGGCTTTTTATGAAAAATACGGATTGAAAAAATGAATTATGTTGCATGAGAGAACATATAAAAGAATGTAAATATTTAATGAACTTTGAAATGAAATATATGTAAGAATATTTTGTGGGTGATTTTTACAAAGTGCGAAAAATAGGCGTTTATAAAAAAATAATGATGCTGATCGAAAGTTAATTATGGCTAAACTATAAATACTATTTCCAACGTGTGAATAAGTACAAAAATCAAGCGGCGACTATGCCTCTTTTTTATGTAAAGCTACAAAGATTGCAAGAAAGCACGCAAAATCGGGCAAATTAATTGACAATAGGGGTCAAATACGTTATAATAACAGCATAAAAACAATGTAAAAAATTATAACGGAGGTAGATTCAAAATGACAAAAAATGATCTGATATCCGCAATAGCAGAAAAGGGCGGCTATTCTAAAAAGGAAGCAGAGCAGGCACTTGCGGCTGTAACAGAAACTATCACAGATGCACTTGTAAAGGGTGAAAAGGTATCTATCGTAGGTTTTGGTGCATTTGAGGTAAGAGATCGTGCAGCTAAGGATTCTATCAATCCTGCAACAAAGAAGCCTATCCATGTTCCTGCAAAGAAGGTTCCTGCATTCAAGGCAGGCAAGGCTCTTAAAGAGGCTGTGGATAAGTAATTAGTAACACTTTTAAAGGAGAGGTTTTACAATGGCTGAAAAGAAGATCACCGCTGACAAGAAGGCAGAAGAAGCTGTAAAGGAAGTCAAGGCTGAGGTAAAGTCTGCCGCTGAAAAGACAGGCGCAGCAGTAAAGGAAACAGCAAAGAAAGCTGTCAAGACGGCAGAAAAGGCAGTAAAGACCGCAGCAAAGGCAACAAAGGCAAAGAAGGAAACTGTAAAGAAAGCAGTTGAGGCTGAGATAAAGGACGAGGTATTCGTTCAGTTCGCAGGCGTAGAGATAAATGTTGAAGCTGTAGTGGCTGCTGCAAAAGCTGACTACAAGGCAAAGGGTCACAGAACACCAAAGACAGTTTCAGTATACATCAAGCCTGAAGAGGGCGTTGCTTACTACACTGTAAAGGGTGTAGGCTCAGAGGATTACAAGGTAGAACTCTAATTGTAACATTTGTGTGTAGGGGCGAACAGCGTTCGCCCGCTATTTAACACGTTCTATCTGTATGATAAGCTACATCAAGCGGAGGACAACACCTCCGCTTTTTTGCGTATATAAACAGAAAGTGCAGCATATTTCCATGCTGCACTTTCTGCGTTATTTAAGAAATCGTAAAATACATTACTGCGGTGGTGTCGAGAAGAATGTCTGCCATGCGTAGCCCTTTGTGCCATTATATTCAACATAATACCAGCCGTTTTCGTTGCGGTAGTATTTGCAGGTCGCACCCGATGGGATAGTAAGAAGATTTTCACTGCTCGATGTAGGCTGTGGGTGGAGATAAACTGCACTTATGCACTGGATATCACCAACAGCGTCACCGTTGTCATCTTTATCACCGTCATATGGATCTTCGTCAGGCTCAGTGGTCTTTTTGGACTTTTTAGATGTTTCCTGCGGCTTTTCCGAAGTGGTGGTGGTCTTTGGCGGAATGTATTCTGTAGAAGTTATCGTACCTGTCTTTTTCGGAGTGGTGTTGGTGTTCACAAAAAGAGTTTTTGCAAATATCATTATTACTATGGCTACCACAAGTACAGTCAGCAGTATCGCTATTATTCCCTTTACAGTAGGAGTGAGCCAAGTGGAGCCTTCCTGCTGCTGAGGTCTGTTCTGACCCTGCGGTCTGCGATTCTGTTCAGGACGATAGTAGCCTTTATTGTTTCTGTTGTCAGGCATTATTTATATTCTTCCTTTCGGTTCATTGACTAAAGTTCGACACATTTCGTGTCTATATCTTTAATTATACAAAATATAAACTGTTCTGTCAATTAAAATTCGGTTACGATTTACATTTACTTTATAACAATATGGTGTAAATCGGGAGGCGTTTTTATGTAATAGATGTGAAAATTATCAAAGTGGATAGATATAACGTTTTATTGAAGGCTTGTTTTGTTACAAAGGGAAAAAATATGTTAATAAATTTTCATAACCCTTTTATTTGTATATATAATATGCTATAATAATAACAAATATGAGAATTTTAATATTCTCAGTAAGCTGTAAGGAGATTGATGATAATGAATATTGCCGTTGCACAATCAGGAGGACCTACCTGCGCTATCAACGCTTCATTGGTGGGAGTTTTCAAACAGGCTGTGAAAACTCCACAGATAGACGCCGTTTTCGGCTCGCTCAATGGTATCGAGGGTATCATAAACGACCAGCTCATAGATCTTAAGCTTGTTATAAAAACAAACGAGGATATGGAGCTTCTAAGACAGACACCGTCAACAGTTCTCGGCTCATGCCGTTATAAACTTCCTGATGTTGAGGAGGGCGGTGAAACATATGAGCGTATCTTGAACTGCCTTGAAAAGCATAGGATAGAAGCTTTCTTTTATATCGGAGGAAACGATTCTATGGATACCGTGGCAAAGCTTTCCGATTATCTTGCGGCAAGAAATTCAAAGATAAGAGTTATAGGCATACCAAAGACTATAGATAACGACCTGCCTGTAACAGACCATACACCAGGCTTCGGCTCTGCTGCAAAGTATGTTGCCGCAACGGTTCAGGAGATAATCCGTGACAGCTCGGTTTATTCTATCGAGTCCGTCACTATTGTTGAGATAATGGGCAGACACGCTGGCTGGCTCACAGCTTCCACCTGCGTACTCAGAGCAAATGACGAGATAGCCCCTCACCTTATCTATCTCCCTGAAAATAACTTTACCGCCGAAAAGTTCCTCGAGGACATAAGAAATCAAATGGCAAAGCACAAAGCCGTTATCATCGCAGTTTCCGAGGGCGTAAAGCTTAAGGGCGAGGAAAATAAGCCGAGAGTTGTGGATAATTTCGGTCACGAGTATCTCTCTGGCATAGGAAAGACACTTGAACAGCTCGTTAAAGAGAATATCGGCTGTAAAGTCCGTTCTATTGAGCTTAACGTTATGCAGAGATGTTCTTCTCATATCTGCTCAAAGACGGATATAGACGAAGCCGAGGAAATAGGCTCAGCAGGCGTAAAAGCGGCTCTTGCAGGGAAAACAGGTAAAATGATGATATTCAAGCGTATCAGCGACGTGCCTTATGTTGTGACCGTTGACAGCGTTGACGCCCATGATGCTGCAAATAAGGAAAAATTCTTCCCTGCCCAGTGGTTAAGCGAGGACGGCAATGACGTAAATCCGGAAGCCGTAAGATACTTCCTGCCCCTTATCCAAGGCGAGGTAAAAATAGCAATGAAAAACGGTATGCCCGTTCATTTCAAGCTGTAAGCGTAAATTCGTTTTTATGCAAGTTGTAGGGTACGGCGCCCTCGACGTCCCGCTTGTTTAAGTCTTTTTCAACACTCTCAGCAGAGCAGTTTCAAGCTGTTCTGCTTTTTTCGTTCCATACCGTCATCAGCCCTTGACAATTCGGTGCAAAAGTGAGATAATATTATAATAGGTGCAGTAATGCCATATCATGCGGAAAGGAAAGAATATAATGTGTGATCTCAAATTCAGCTTTCAAATGAAATTCACAGTTCCGTTTCGCAGACAGCCTAAGACACGAGTCTGACGGCAAAAAGGCAACACCTCTTGGTCTTGCCACGATACTGTGATAGAAAAAATATTTGCGAAAGGAATTGTTTTATAATGAAAAAAGAGCTTTCAAAGCTTTATGAGCCTAATAAGGTAGAAGATAAGATCTACAAATATTGGCTTGACGGCGGATTTTTCCACGCTGAGCCTGATTCCAAGAAAGAGCCATACTGTATAGTTATCCCACCACCGAACATCACAGGACAGCTCCATATGGGTCATGCCCTTGATGAAACTTTGCAGGATATACTTATCCGCTGGAAGAGAATGAGCGGATATGCCGCAGAGTGGATACCTGGTACAGATCACGCTTCTATCGCAACAGAAGCAAAGATAGTTGAAGCTATGCGTAAAGAGGGCCTTACAAAGGACGATATCGGCAGGGACGGCTTCCTTGAAAGAGCATGGGATTGGAAAAAGAAATACGGCGGCAGAATAGTTGAGCAGCTTAAAAAGCTCGGCTCTTCCTGCGATTGGGACAGAGAGCGTTTCACAATGGACGAGGGCTGTTCAAAGGCTGTAAAGGAAGTTTTCATAAACTACTATAATAAGGGTCTTATCTATAGAGGCGAAAGAATAATAAACTGGTGTCCTCATTGCCGTACATCTATCTCAAACGCAGAGGTTGAGTATGAAGATCAGGCTGGTCACTTCTGGCATCTGAAATATCCTCTTACAGACGGAAGCGGATATGTAGAGCTTGCTACAACACGTCCTGAAACACTTCTCGGTGATACTGCCGTTGCAGTAAATCCAAAGGACGAAAGATATAAGGATATCGTAGGCAAGACACTTACTTTGCCGCTTGTTGGCAGAGAGATACCTGTCGTTGCCGACAGCTATGTTGATATGGAGTTTGGTACAGGCGTTGTAAAGATCACTCCTGCCCATGACCCTAACGACTTTGAAGTCGGTAAAAGACATAACCTGCCTGTTATCAACGTTCTTACTGAGGACGCAAAGATAGTTGACGATTATCCTGAGTATGCAGGCATGGACAGATACGAAGCAAGAAAGAAGATAGTCGAGGATCTTGAAAAGGGCGGCTTCCTTGCTTATGTTGAAAACCACGAGCATAACGTTGGTACTTGCTACCGCTGTGGAACAACAGTTGAGCCAAGAGTATCCCTCCAGTGGTTCGTTAAAATGGACGAGCTTGCAAAGCCTGCAATAAAGGCTGTTGAGGACGGCTCTATCAAGTTTGTTCCTGAAAGATTTGAGAAGAACTACCTTAACTGGATGAATGATATCAGAGATTGGTGTATCTCACGTCAGCTTTGGTGGGGTCATCAGATACCGGCTTTCTATTGCGATGACTGCGGCGAAACTGTGGTAACAAAGGAAGACCACGCTTGCTGTCCTAAGTGCGGCAAGGAAATGCGTCAGGACCCTGATACTCTTGATACATGGTTCTCATCAGCACTGTGGCCATTCTCAACTCTCGGCTGGCCTGACAAGACAGAGGAGCTTGAGTATTTCTATCCAACAAACACTCTCGTAACAGGCTATGATATCATTCCTTTCTGGGTATCCAGAATGATAGTTGCAGGCATGGAGAACATGAAGCAGAAGCCTTTTGATACTGTTCTTATTCACGGTCTTGTTAGAGATTCACAGGGCAGAAAGATGTCAAAATCTCTCGGCAACGGTATCGATCCGCTTGTTATCATTGACCAGTACGGCGCAGATGCCCTGAGATTTATGCTCGCAACAGGCAACGCACCTGGAAACGATATGAGATTTATCGAGGATAAGGTAAAATCCTCAAGAAACTTTGCCAATAAGATATGGAACGCCGCAAGATTTATCATGATGAATCTTCCTGACGATTTCAAGGCTGATAAGCTCCCTGAGAACCTCAATGTTGAGGATAAGTGGGTAATATCAAAGTTCAATACTCTTGCAAAGGAAGTAAACGATAATCTTGATAAGTTCGAGCTTGGCGTAGCAGTTTCAAAGCTTTATGACTTTATCTGGGATATCTATTGCGATTGGTATATCGAACTTACAAAGCCAAGAATAGCCGCAGGCGGTGAAACTGAGGCAACAGCACAGGCTGTTCTCGTGTGGGTAATGAAGGGTATGCTGAAAATGCTCCACCCATTTATGCCTTATATCACCGAGGAGATCTGGCAGGCTCTCGTAAATGACGGCACAGCTATCATGGTTCAGGATTATCCTGTATATGACGAAAAGCTTGAATTTGCCGATGAAGAAGCAACATTTGAGAAGATAATCGCAGGCATAAAGAGCATAAGAAACTGCCGTGGTGAAATGAACGTTCCGCCGTCTGTAAAAGCAAAGCTTTATATTGAAACTGCACAGCCAGAAGTATTCTCACAGGGCGTAATGTTCTTTGAAAGACTTGCTTCTGCATCTGAGGTCATCATTACAGATAAGTGCGAGGAAAAGGATTGCGCCGCCGCTGTTACAGACAGTGCAAGATTCTTCATTCCGCTTGCCGATATCATAGACGTTGACAAGGAGCTTGCACGTCTTGATAAGGACAGAAAGAATGCACAGAAGGATATAGACTTCCTTAGCAAGAAGCTCAGCAATCAGGGCTTCCTTGCAAAAGCCCCTGAACAGCTTATTGAGGCTGAAAAGGCAAAGCTTGCAAAGGCAGAGGAGAAGATGTCAAAGATAATGGAATCTATCTCCGCTCTGGAAGCAAGAAAGTAATATAAAAAAACCAATGGCGAGGTCTTTCACCTCGCCATTTTTTGTGTTTTATGTAGGGGGAGCTGTGCATGGCTTATAACCCAAAACAAAAAAGGGAGGACAGCCCGAAAGCTGTCCTGCTTGATTTTTTATATCTCAGAATTAGTTCTTCTTTACGCCGATAGAAACTTTTTCGCCGTTGATGTCCCAATCCTTTTCGTTGCCGACATTTTCGCCAAGAACGATATCGTCTGCAAGAACGTCATGAGAAATAGCCTCTCTGTTCTTGTCAACAACAGCCATAACCTTTTCGCTGCCGCTTACAGAAACAGTGATGTGATCCATTACCTCAAAGCCCGAATCCTTTCTCATTGTCTGAACCTTGCTGATAACTTCTCTTACAAAGCCCTCTTCAATAAGCTCAGGAGTGAGAACAGTGCTGATAGCAACAGTAACACCGTTTTCAGAAAGGGTGTAGAAGCCCTCTTTCTGCTCAGACTCGATGAGAACATCATCCTTGTCAAGTGCTATCTCACCGCTTGAAAGCGTGAGTTTCAGGCTGCCAGTTTCGTTCAGTTCGCCCATAGCCTTGTGACCGTCAAGCTGTGAAAGCTGTGTTCTTATCTCACCAAGCTGCTTGCCGTACTTTGGACCAAGTGTCTTGAGCTGTGGCTTGAACTTATAATCAATATATGCAGATACATCATTTGAGAACTGAACGTCCTTGAGGTTAAGCTCGTCCCTGATGATGTCGATATAGTAGCTGTCAAGTGGGTGGTCTGCTGCAACGTACATCACGCTCAAAGGCTGACGGTTTTTAAGGCTTGCGCCGTTTCTTGCAGAACGTCCCAGAACAACTATCTCCAGAACTTCCTCCATGTCAGCTTCAAGCTTTTCGTCTATCATGTTCTCGTCGCAAACAGGATAATCGCAAAGGTGGATACTCTCAGGAGCGTCCTTGTCAACGCTTCTAACAAGATTCTGATAGATCTCCTCAGTGATGAAAGGCACCATAGGTGCTGCACACTTGCAGAGCGTAACGATAGCAGTGTAAAGAGTCATGTAAGCGTTTATCTTGTCCTGTGACATACCCTGTGCCCAGTATCTCTCTCTGCCTCTTCTTACATACCAGTTAGAAAGATCATCAACAAACTCCTGCATAGCCTTTGCAGCCTCAGGTATTCTGTAGTTGTTAAGGTTATCGTCAGCAGCCTTTATCATAGAGTTCATCTTTGAAAGCAGCCACTTGTCCATTACAGAAAGCTTGTCATATTCTATCTCATGCTTTGTAGGGTCGAACTGGTCTATCTCAGCATAAAGCACATAGAACGCATATGTGTTCCAAAGCGTGCCCATGAACTTTCTCTGACCCTCTGTTACGCCCTTGTCATGGAACTTATTAGGCAGCCATGGAGCAGAATTGGTGTAGAAATACCACCTGATAGCGTCTGCACCGTATTTAGCCAGTGCCTCGAATGGGTCAACAGCGTTGCCCTTTGATTTTGACATCTTCTGACCGTTCTCGTCCTGAACAAGTCCAAGCACGATAACGTTCTTGTATGGAGCCTTGTCAAATATAAGCGTTGAGATAGCAAGGAGTGAATAGAACCAACCTCTTGTCTGGTCAACAGCTTCTGAAATGAAGTCGGCAGGGAACTGTGACTCGAAAAGCTCCTTGTTCTCAAATGGATAGTGGTGCTGTGCAAAAGGCATAGAACCTGAGTCGAACCAGCAGTCAATTACCTCTGATACACGGTGCATCTGCTTTCCGCACTTAGGACATTTGATAGTTACAGCGTCGATGTATGGTCTGTGAAGCTCGATATCATCAGGGCAGTTGTCTGACATTGACTTAAGCTCCTCGATAGAGCCGATAGAATGTCTGTGACCGCACTCGCATTCCCAAATGTTCAGCGGAGTACCCCAATATCTGTTTCTTGAAATGCCCCAGTCCTGAACGTTTTTCAGCCAGTCACCGAAACGTCCCTTACCAATGCTCTCAGGAATCCAGTTGATAGTGTCATTGTTTGCGATAAGTCTGTCCTTGACATCTGTCATTTTGATGAACCAAGTATCTCTTGCATAGTAGATAAGAGGTGAACCGCATCTCCAGCAGTGCGGATAATCATGCTCGAACTTAGGAGCGGCAAAAAGCTTGCCTGACTTGTCAAGGTCTTTGAGTACCTCAGGGTCAGCGTCCTTTACGAACATTCCGGCATATGGAGTTTCAGCAGTCATGTCGCCCTTGCCGTCAACGAACTGAACGAAAGGCAGATCATACTTCTTTCCGACCTTAGAGTCGTCCTCACCGAAAGCAGGCGCAATATGAACGATACCTGTACCGTCTGACATAGTTACATAGCTGTCACAGGTAACAAAGTGACCCTTTTTGCCCTGCTTCTTTGCGCTTTCGCCTGCGCACTCATAAAGCGGCTCGTATTCAATATATTCAAGATCCTTGCCCTTGTAAGTTTCAAGCACCTTGTATGCAGGCTTGTCCTCAGTTGCAAGCTTGCCGAGAACAGTGTCAAGAAGTGCTTCGGCAAGAATGTAAGTGTAGCCGTCAGCGGCTTCAACCTTGCAGTAAGTTTCATCTGGGTTTACGCAAAGGGCAACGTTTGAAGGAAGCGTCCAAGGAGTTGTTGTCCATGCAAGGAAGTATTCGTCCTTGCCAACAAGCTTGAAACGAACGATAGCAGAACGCTCTTTAACTGTCTTGTAGCCCTGAGCAACTTCGTGAGAAGAAAGCGGAGTGCCGCAGCGTGGACAGTAAGGAACTATCTTGAAGCCCTTGTAAAGCAAGCCCTTTTCATATATTTGCTTCAAAGCCCACCATTCAGACTCTATAAAATTGTTGTCATAGGTAACATAAGGGTGTTCCATGTCAGCCCAGAAGCCAACAGTGCCTGAGAAGTCCTCCCACATACCCTTGTATTTCCATACAGACTCTTTACACTTCTTGATAAACGGCTCAAGACCATATTCTTCAATCTGCTCCTT